>ENA-OOKF01000051-OOKF01000051.1-human-skin-metagenome-genome-assembly--contig:-NODE-51-length-29648-cov-12.914135_pt1 | contig 29648 bp, 29 predicted proteins | sample MGYA00248881_ERZ501000 | MGnify/ENA primary metagenome ERZ501000 (study PRJEB25958, sample SAMN03398534) | human skin metagenome | study: EMG produced TPA metagenomics assembly of the Human Skin...
TTCATAAGGGTATTGTCTCAGAGTTTTGGGTCTCCGACAATCCCGGGACGGTTCACTACTTACTTGAGCTATTTGCTTCAGTTATTAGGCTTGGCTACTTACTCAACTTCAATATTCTAAAGGCGCCCTGAATAACTAAAGCAAATACGATGCTACCAATCATCAAATCAGGCGTACTAGAGTGTAACCAATTAACCAAAATCCCTGCAACAATTACCCCTAAATTGATAATCACATCGTTTGAAGTGAAAATCGTACTGGCTTGCATATGGGCTTCTTCTTTGCTTTTCGATTTTTGTAGTAAATAGAGGCAAATCGAGTTTGCAATTAGCGCAAGAATCGATATGACTATCATGGTAGAAAAGTCAGGTAACTGCTCATTGCCAAAGAAACGTCTTAGTACTTCTAAAAAACCAAGAATCGCCAGCGTAATTTGAAAATATCCGGCAATTCTAGCAATCCGTTTTTTCTTAATGACCGTTCCACCGACCGCAAATAAGCTAATTCCATACACGAAGCTATCTGCTAACATATCTAAGCTGTCGGCGACCAACCCCATCGAACGAGAAATCAGTCCCGTGCTCATTTCAATAATAAAGAAAGCAAAGTTAATGACCAGCACTATCCATAGTAGCTTTCTTTGCTCAGCATCTTTTTTGTGACTAGAGTCAGCATCAACTTTAAAATTATTGTTGGGATCAGAGGGGTCAATGGTTTCGGTCGAGAGTAAGGTGTCTCCTAATTTTAGGTCATGAATAGCAGTCTCTATCCCTTCTATATTGTCATGATGAAACACAGTTAATTGACGGTTAGGAATGTCGAACTCAAGATGTTCAATATTCGAGTGGCCCTCTAATTTCATTCGGATTAGGTTTTCCTCCGAAGGGCAGTCCATCTTCGATATTTTAAAAGTTGTTTTATTCATAGCTACATTTATATCCGGGTGGTGGTTCAAAAAGTAGGCTGGAAAAAACAGGCTGAGAAATTGATAAATAGTGAAATGCAAATGACACTATACATCAAATGCCCAGCCTGTCTAAGTGACAATATAAAGAAAAATGGTTTCAAAAGCTATGGTAAGCGAAACTATAAATACAAAGACTGCAAAAGGCATTGAAGGTAATAATTGCACTATCAGACATCGAGTAAGGCGAGCATTTAGGCGAAGTTGTAACTTTCCTAAAAAGCTGGAAAATCACTTTAAAGCCTTTGATTTAGCTTTCTTTGATGTGGCCTGATAAATTAGGCATCAGCATAGAATTTGGATTAAAATAAGTATCCGACCACCCCGCCTTTCTCACATTAGCAGAATGTGGGGTAACTGCTTATGATGATTAACTAAATAACTTACTCAATCTGCTGTAATATTATATGAGAGCCACGTCCTATAGCCGGACGTGACCCAATCAGTGTTACCTAGCGCTGTACTGGCTAATATCTTCAATATTGTTCGTTTGCTTGTTTAATACTAGCATAAGGCGCGGTACTACCGTCTTTTTTTATCAGCATAATAGTATAAGGACTGAATTGATCACCCATTTCCATGCCTGGACTACCCATTGGCATACCCGGTGTGGCTAGACCAATAGCGTCTTTGGGCGGGTTTTGTAGGAACTTATCCATATACTTGACCGGCACATGACCCTCAAACACATAACCGTCTTGGCTTATGATGGTATGGCAAGAGTACATTGACGTTGGTAATTGATGCTGCGCTTTGATCGCTGTAACTGCCTCATTACTGGTGACTTTGTCAACAATCATCACACCGTAGGATTTAGCATGCTCAATCCAACTATGACAACAGCCACAGTTCGGGTCGCGATGTACCGTTAACGTATTGTTTTTCAATGTATCTGAGATTTGAGTTTGAACGTTAGGAATGGTGGTTATCGCCTGACGCTGCTGAGTTGTTTGAGGCGTTGAGGCGATGGTATCTGTTTGACTATTTTTCGCGACTTGATTGCTACAAGCGACCAAAGATAACGCTGATAAGCTGACGAGGATTGAAAATTTAATAGAATATTTATTTGACATGATAATCTCTATTGATAAGTTGGTTTCAGCTCAAACGTGACGGGTAACGCTAAAATCACTGGTTAATCTGTAACTTTGAAATCACTAAATGAGTAAATGCCAAAACCTTATGCTTGGCATTTATAATTCAATACTTCGCTAACAAGTATAGAAAAATTATATAAATCAGAAACTTAGAATCACAATTTAGATTAAGTATAGGCAGAAAAACAAAATAGATTGAAAAAAATAAGGTATTCTCCGATAATTAGGTTACGACACCACCACTACCAGAGAATACCCCACATGAATGATATAATTATTAGCATCTTAACGCAAATGAAATTACAACTTGGCATCAAAATAGACAAACGAATCATCACAGCATTTTGCCTCACCCTAAATTTTTTTTATTCATCAAAGACAAAATCAACTTCTCACAACTAGCCCGATACAGTGGCAGAAACGAAGAAAGCTATCGAAACCTATTTGCCAAGCCGTTTGACTTTTTTAACTTTAACAAAATATTGATAGAACAACACATTGAAGGCAAAAAAGCCATTGCCTTTGACCCAAGTTACATCAACAAAACAGGCAAACATACCGCAGGGGTAAACTACTTTTGGTCAGGGGTAGCTGGGCAAATGAAATGGGGATTAGAATTAGGGGGATTGGCAATACTAGACATAGACCATCACACCGCCTTCCACCTCAAAGCCATAAAAACCATTGACGTGAAACATGATGAAAACCTGCTTACATTCTATAAACGCAAACTACTGGAGCATAAAGAAGCCCTATTAACCCTATCAAAATACCTTGTCGTTGATGCCTATTTTTCCAAAGACAGCGTTATCACACCTATGCGTGCAGAGAAGTTTGAAATCGTATCACGACTTAGAAATGATGCCAATTTAAACTATTTATACACAGGGGAACAAAAAGGGCGTGGCAGATCCAAAGTATATGACGGTAAAGTGGACTATAAAAATCTCTCCCTGCACCATACAACCTGTGTTCAAGATAATGGTAAAGAGAGGATTTATCATATGCAAGCCTATAGCGTTGCCTTAAAAATAACACTCAATATCGTCATTGTCAAAACTTTAACCAAACACAACAAATGGCAACACCGAATCTACTTTAGTACCGACTTAACCCAAGATTGGCAAGATATTTTAGATTTTTATAAAACTCGATTTCAGATTGAGTTTTTATATCGAGATGCCAAACAGCATACAGGTTTAAATGACTGTGAAGCACGCAGTAAAGAAAAAATTGACTTTCATTGGAATATGTCACTGACCGCTATCAATTTGGCAAAGGTTAAATACTGGCTACCAAAGAAAAATGCGATGCCTAATACAGATATTGTATTTTCGATGAGTGATGTGAAAACCCGCTATAATAATGAGCTAATGGTGAATAAGTTTATTTCAATGTTCGCTATTAATCCCAAACTTGCTATTAATAGGCGTAAAATTTCTGAATTCCTTGAGTTTGGGCGTATGGCGGCTTAATTTGTTAGCGAAGTATTGTTATCTATTTACCTAATTTAATAGAGAAAATAACCTGTGTAAAGGTAATAGATAAAAATAAATCGCTGATAATCAGCGACTTTTACTTTTGCTGAATTAATTATCTATTAGCACGCTATTGGATAATTAATTTTGAAGGGGCATTATTTGACAAAACTGTCAAATGAAGTCAGTCGGTGGGGTAAGGTAGCGTTTTTTAGACGAATGACATATCCTCAATTTTAAACATACTCAACAAAATTCCTTAGCGTACAATATGGTTCGAATTCTATGCTGACTTCTAATAGGTTACCCATCCCTTATGCGAACCTGACGCGGTATAGCCCTCACGCCCAACCGCCTCCTAGTACCAAAACAGTCAAAACCGCATACCGAATACTTTTACCCAACAATATCATTACCGCCGACAGCCAAACATTCAATCGCAACCAACCTGCCCCAATCGGCAATAAATCACCAATAACAGGCATCCATGATAATAATAATGCCCAAACACCATATTTCTCGAATAGGCGTTTGGCTTTATCAGAAATGCGGTGGCGTTTGGGTAGCCAATAGCCAAGTCCATACGATACAATGCCGCCCAAGCTATTGGCAACTGAGGCAACCAAAAAGATACTTAGCCAATCGTTAGGATTTCTTAAGAGCAAAGCAGTTAAAGCGATATCGGATGTGCCTGGCAACACCGTTGCTGACGTAAACGCCGATACCGCCAATGTCCAAAGTTCCCAATTCATCGTTTGATAAACTCTTTAGTTAAAAACCTTAATATAGGGGTCAGCACAGAAAACGGAGAAAATAGTACGCTACAGAATCTTGTCGAGTATTTCTAAAATTGATAATGGGATAACTGTCTAAAAAACCAGCGTTTTTAGACATATCACAACTGAAAAATAATCCTAATAGGCACTGCTATTTGGTTGGGCTAATTAAAACTGCCTGGCAAAGTGGCGAATATGTTCGGCAATCACATTGGGCTGGCTTAATATGCCCCAATGGTTGCTATTGACACTAACCTTTTGAAAATTTTTAACCCATTGTGGCATGGCATCAATGTAGTCAGCACTAACGAATTTATCCTGGGTTAAAACAATCGCTTGCACAGGGCTATGGGCAAAACGCTGACGAGGGCGTAAGTTTCTGGGTAAAAAATTCGCCCGATACAGGGCTATCCCATGTTTGCCATCCGTTTGTACCAAGGTATCAAGCGGAATATCCTGGGTGTTTTCTAGCTTTTGAATGTGTTTTTGCCATTGCTTAGGTGAGTAAGTTTGCCAAAAAGTAGGTGCGAGAAAGGGCAAGTGCATCATGCCGATATACCAAGATTTACTCAGTATCGACAACAGCTTGGCAGGCTGAGAACCAATACTGCGTAAGTAAAGTGCCACATGGTCAAGGCAAGGACCTGAAATGGTAGAAAATGATAAAATTTTGCCCGCCAATTTTAGGTCAGTCACCGCTTCCCACGCCTGAATTGAACCCCAATCATGGGCAGCAAGATGAAACGGCTTATCACCAAGCAGCTGCTTTGCCACGGCTTGCAAATCCTCACTGAGTTGTAATAAATGATACGCTTTTATATATGTCGGACAGTCTGACTCCCCTGCCCCTCGCACGTCATAGGCTATCACAAAAAAATCGGCAATGAGATGGGGTATGACTTTTTCCCAAACCGTATGGCGGTCGGGATAGCCATGCACCAATACCAAAGGCGGTAAAGTGCTATCACCATACGTAAATGCGGCAAGTTGGTGATTATCCGTGGTAAAAATCTTATGATGTTGGGGCGATAAAGTAGGCATAGTTGGGTCTCGTTTTTGGCTTAATATTGTGGGTCTCTGACAGTTTGGGTGACGAATGTTAGATTAGACTTATTTGATAATGTTGTTAAATGAAGTAAGACGATGGTAGTGGGCGGTGTTTTTTAGGCGAATGAGATAGTCTCAATTTTGAAAATACTCGACAAAATTCCTTAGCGTACAATATGGTTCGAATTCTTAGATGACCCCTAATAAGCAATATTCACTCTTTAATAGCCAATTTATCTAAAATCCCACATTCTGCCATCCCATCCCCTTTACAACTATCATGCCAAACTTGTAATGTGCTTTTCATGGCTTGTAATTGCTCGATTTTTTCGTTTAATGTCACAATATGCTGTGCGGTTAAGGCTTTAACCTCACTATTATTACGACATGGATTGTCCTGCATTGCCAGTAATACCTTGATTTCTGCTAACGAAAAATCTACGTCTCTCGCTCGTTTAATAAATTGTAAACGCTCAATACTATCCTGTGAATAGTCCCGATAACCTGACGGTGTGCGAGTAATCGCAGGAATTAGCCCGATTTTTTCATACTCTCGGATTTGGCGAGCGGTCAAGCCTGTGGTTTGTTCTACCTGTTTAATATTCACTATATTTCCTTTTACAAAAGAATAACAAAGAAATAGCTTGACCCTAACATAGTGTTAAGCTTTATACTGAGTATAAATTAAATCTCCGACTAACAAAAGTAAAAACGTATGAACGTACTTTCTACCAAATTCAAAGCTTTAGCCTTATTCAGTTCTATCGCCCTATTAACCGCCTGCAATCAGCCTACCAAAACTGAGAAATCAACTAATCCAGTAACCGCAAGTAGCGCCAGTAGCGTAGTAGCATCCACAAAGACAAATGAAACCGCCCGTGCAGGACATGATATGAGCAAAATGAATGGCATGGGAACAGCAAGCAGTCCTACTGCTAGCCAACCTGCCCACGTTGCCGAGTATATGCAATCCATGAACACCATGCACGAACAGATGATGTCTGCCAGCCATATTGCTAACCCTGATGTTGCTTTTGCTACAGGTATGATTGCCCACCATCAAGGGGCGATTGATATGGCAAAAATTCAGCTAAAATACGGCAAAGACAGCGAAATGCGAGCCTTGGCAGAAAATATTATTAAAGCCCAACAAATAGAAATCACACAAATGCAAACGTGGCTTAGCAAACACAAAGATGACAAAGCCCCTACTAATACCGCTATGCCTGAAATGGATATGAAAAGCCATGATGCCATGATGCAAGGCATTATGGACAGTGACCCCGATGTTGCCTTTGCCAAAGGTATGATACCACATCATCAAGGGGCAATTGACATGGCGAATACGGAATTAAAAATGGGCAAAGACAAAGAGATGCTACAACTTGCCAAGCAGATAAAATCTGCCCAAGACCCTGAAATTAAGCAAATGCAAGCATGGCTTGACAGTAAAAAAACTAAATAATTAAATAATTAAACCACTTTAATAAAACCAAAGGAACGACTATGAGTAATCAAACCACTACCCTAAACATTAACGGCATGACCTGTGGTGGCTGTGTCAAAAGCGTCACCAACGCCCTTAATCAAGTGACAGGCGTACAGCAAGCCGATGTGAGCCTAGAGCAAAACAATGCGGTGATTAACTTTGATGATAGCCAAACCAATGAAACTGCCTTAAAACAAGCCATTGAAGATGCAGGATTTGAAGCGAGTTAAAAATATCATCAATTTCTTATTTTTATCAAAATACCAATAATACGCCTTTTAATTCATTTAAAAGGCGTATTTTACCTTTAGCAATGAATGTTTTAAGGAAATAAAAACTGCCATGACGACCGAAACTATCAATCTTGATATTGGTGGTATGACTTGCCAAGCCTGTGCCAATCGTATCGAAAAGGTGCTGAATAAAAAACCTGCCATTCTTGAAGCAACGGTGAATTATGCCAATGAAACCGCCCATGTGAGTTTTGACGACAGCCAAACCAATGCCGATGAAGTGCTAGACTGGGTTAAGAAAACAGGCTATACCGCCCACATTCAGCAAGCCGATGCGATGTTTTCCCAAGACAAAGCCACAGAAAGCGTCACACCGCCACTTCGGCTGATATTGATTTGGCTGTGTTTATTGCCGTTTTTGTGGGGTATGCTGGGCATGATGATTGGCAAACACGACTTTATGCCCGCGATTTGGGTGCAGTTTATTTTAGCCACGATTGTTCAGTTTGGTTTGGCATTGCCATTTTATAAAAGTGCGTGGGCGAGTATTCGAGGTGGACTTGCCAATATGGACGTATTAGTGGTATTGGGAACGCTGACCATTTGGGCGTATTCGACTTATGTGTGGCTAACTATGGAGAGTTCGCACGCCATGCACGATACGGCTCACGCTATGCCTGATGTGTATTTTGAGGCAGGGGTGATGGTCATAGCCTTTGTGCGATTGGGCAAATATCTGGAAGAACGCACCAAAAAACACAGTTTAAACAGCATTAATCTGTTGCTAGAACTCACACCAAGTAATGTTTTGCTAAAAGTGGGAAATGACTGGCAACAAACGCCGTTATCCAAGGTCAAAATCGGGCAGATTTTACTGGCAAAACACGGTGACCGTATTGCCTGTGATGGTGTGGTGACTGCTGTTACAGGGGGCGAAGCGTGGTGTGACGAAAGTCATCTCACAGGTGAATCCTTGCCGATTCCCAAAAAAAACGGCGACAACGTGATGGCAGGGGCAATGCTGTCCAGCGGTACACTCGAATATCGGGCAACCGCCATTGGGAGCCAAACCCAGCTTGGCGACATGATTACCGCCCTCAATGACGCCCAAGGCAGTAAAGCCAATATCGCCCGTATCGCTGACCGTGTGGCAGGGGTGTTTGTGCCTGTGGTGGTGGTGATTGCGATACTCACGTTTATCGGCAATTTTTATGTGCTTGGCTCGTTTGATACCGCCTTAATGCGAGCCGTGGCGGTGTTGGTGATTGCCTGTCCGTGTGCCATGGGGCTTGCCACGCCGTCTGCGATTATGGCAGGGATGGGCGTTGCTTCTCGGCATGGGGTGTGGTTTAAAGATGCCCAAGCCTTAGAAGCGACTGGCTCGGTGGATACCATTGCCTTGGATAAAACAGGTACGATTACCGAAGGCAAACCGCAAGTCGTAGCACATTATCTGTTTGATGAAGAGTTAAATTTAGCCGAAATCGCTCAAATCACCGCCACGCTTGAAACCCATGCCAATCATCCATTAGCGACTGCCATGCTTGACTATGCTAAAACCTTTAACTTGGAAAATACCTTTACCGTCAATAACGTAGAAAATGTGACAGGCAAAGGCATACAAGGCGACATTGCAGATATTGGCTTGGTAAAAGTCGGTAGCCCTGCTTTTACCAATATGACGTTACCGCAAGAGATTTTGGCAGAAAAAACATGGCAAGTTGCAAGCCTTGTTGCCGTTAGCGTGAATGACGTACCGATTGCCATGTTTGCCCTTGCAGATAGCTTGAAAGCGGACAGTATGACCGCCATTGCCTCACTTAAAAAACTGGGCTTAACCACAATAATGTTAAGCGGTGATAAACAATCGGTTGCCGATTATATAGGTGGACAAGTCAAAATTGATACCGCGATTGGCGAACTTTCACCTCGGGATAAAGCCACAAAAATCAGCGAACTACAGCAAAATGGCAAAAAAGTGGCGATGGTTGGCGATGGCGTAAATGATGCCCCTGCCATGGCAACGGCTACCGCTAGCTTTGCGGTACAAAATGGCACGGATATCGCCCAACACAGTGCTTCGGCTCGTTTGATGGGCGATGGCAGTCACTCTATTAGCCATGTGTTGTCAGCGGTAACGATTGCCCGAGCCACATTAAGAAATATTAAGCAAAACCTGTTTTTTGCTTTTATTTACAATATGATAGGCATTGGCTTTGCCATGGTGGGCTTGCTTAATCCGATGTTAGCGGCAGGGGCGATGGCGTTAAGTTCGATTTCGGTATTAATGAATGCGTTGCGATTGACACGGTTAAAAGGATAAACTTTTTCATAAATTAATGTTTTCCACAGGTTTTGTTAATGATGTGTTTTTCTTATTATGGTAAATTGGGTAAGAAACTAAACAAATGTCATTACCGCCCTATATGGTTCGAATTTTGGGCTAGTTCATTCTTATCGTACTATATTTGGTATTCTTAGCTTATCATTTAATTGAGCTAATTGTTTTTCAAATACCTCCCGTTCTACATTACCATCTTGACGAGCAACAAGTTTACCTTCTTGATAATATAACAAAGCAGGCGGAGCAAATACGTCCAATGCTTGGTACACTTCTTTACTATCCACTGTATCATCGGTGACATCCATTTTTATTACTTGCCAATCATTAAGCTGGGCTGGTGGTGTTTCAAATAACGTTTTATCCATAGTTCGACAAGTAATACACCAATCAGCAGTTACATCAACTAAAACCTTTGGATTGTTCGCTAAAATAGGGTTTAACTCGCTCATTTTATATATCTTAGTGATTTTTGGTGATTGGTCTGTGATGCTACTTGCAACACTTGATGTTTTGATGGTTTTTAGGGGTTGCCAGCTATCTTGACTACCCAATGCCATTCCAATTAATAAAATACTTGCCCAAATTGCCGTTATAAGGGCAATTGCCTTGATTACTATTCGTCCGTGTGATGGTTCTTGTTTTTGTCCAATACCTTGCCAATGCCATAGCCATGTTGCCACGACCATAAACCATATCGCCCATATCCCTAACATGAAATGAGATATCAACACCCTTTCTATCATTACTAAAGCCACAGCGAATAACATCAAAGCAAAACCTGTTTTTACCCATACCATCCATTCTCCTGTTTTTGGCATAAAATTTCCCTGTGTTGCACCTAAAATAATCAAAGGTGTAGAAAGTCCAAGCCCTAACAGGAATAAAGCAAAAAACCCAATTACAGGGTTACCCAAAGTAGCTACCCCTGCCAATGCTCCTGCAAGCGGGGCGGATACACAAGGCGACACAACCATGGCTGAAAAAAATCCTGTAATGAAACTGCCCGACATACTTCCTAGACGGCTTGTACCTATATTACTTATTGTTTGACCTAAGCGTGACAATCGAGCAGAGAGGGGAAATGGTATGGCATCAAGCATATACAAGCCCAAAAGCACAAACACCGTTGCAAAGCTTAGTAAAATAATTGGCTGTTGGAGCATATTCATCAAGCCAAGCGATTGCCCAAATACTGCAACCAATGCCCCCACTAATCCATAACTGGTTGCTACACCCACACCATAGCTACCTGTTAATAACAAGCCTTTTTTAGCAGAAGGACTATGCTGACGTGCCACAATATTCACCACGATAGGTAGCATTGGTAGTACACATGGCGTAAATGATAAACCCAACCCTGCCAAAAATAACAATAGTAATGCCCAGCCTGTATGCCGACTCAATCCAAAAATATCATTGTCACCCTGTGAGGGATGTTGAGCTGTGATGTCGGTCGTGATAGGTGGCGAGAGTGGGGCCTTGTCTGTGATAACAGGAGTGGTATTATTGGGCGATGGACGTAGGGTCGTAGGCACAGCACTAGCGGCTTGTGGCGTGATAGGCTGTAAGGTGAAATTTACTTTTTCAGGAGGGTAACATAGTCCCATCTTAGCACAGCCTTGCCACTTCACAATAGCAGGCTGTGCTTGCATAGGTTTTAATACAGAAAGTGTCGTTTTAGCAGTAAAGCTTTTATCAATAATAGGTACACGCCCGAAACTGGGGTCATTCACAAACGTGGCAGTTTGGTCAAAAACCAAAGGTGTGGCATTCACACCTTGAGGTAATTCAAGTTTGAGCTTATCTTGATATACAAAATAGCCATCTTTGACATCTGCCTGAATAGTGAGCTGATTACCTTGCTGGGTCGTTGTTATCGCAAATGCCTCTTGAACGGGCAACGGTTTGGATGGATTGGTCGTATTGGCGTTATTTGAACTAAAAATATCAGACAAATTTATAGCATGGGCTGGAGTTACCTTGATAGCTATGATAAAAACAATAGCTAATAGTTGAACTAACGAAATAAAATAACTTCGTTGATAGGAGGAAATTATATTTTTAGTTATCATATTGCTGGCACTTATAACTCATATCTTGATTCGTATTTTCGGTTTGTAGCTTAATTGAATTTATAGATATTATTTAAGCATCTATCATAGGTGGTTCTCGACGTTTAGCTTCCAAAAAAAAGCTATCTATCAATACCAATACTACGCCAAGATTAATCGCCACATCCGCCAAATTAAAAATCGGGAAGTTCCACACATTCGCATAGTGCACATGTAGAAAATCAACCACATAGCCTAAACGCACCCTATCCATCAAGTTACCTAACGCCCCTGCCATTATCAATGCCAATCCTGCTGATAACACCCCTGTATCACGGGGTAAACGCCTTAAATAGACAATAATAAATCCACATACGCCAAATGCTAACCCACTAAAAAAGAAACGTTGCCAACCGCCTTGGTCAGCAAGAAAGCTAAAGGCAGCTCCATAGTTATGGGCTAGGGTAAAGTTAAAGATTGGCTCAATGACCGATACTGTTTGGTATAACTGAAAGTTATTTTCAAAATATACCTTGGAAAGTTGGTCAATCCCAACCACCAACGCACTTAAGCCATACCATAGCCAAGCAGTTTGGGGATTTTTAATATCACTTAAGGTGTTTTTCGACGGCTGCATAACAACTCGATAAATTTAGGTATTAGGTAAATGACGACTTAACGAACTCTTTATGGTTTGGCTGTGGTTTTGACTTCATTGGCAACCATTGCCTGTAACCCATCGGGTGATAGTTTAGTTAGCAACTTGCCATTGACATAGTAAGTCGGTGTACCTGAGATTTTAATAGTTTTGGCATCGTCCATGTCTTGTTTCAGTACTTGGTTAATTTTATCACTATTCATACTGGCACGAGCTTTTTGTTCATCAAGCCCAGCCTTGATAGCCGCTTGCCAAGCCGCTTTAACTGTTTCGTCGTCATGCCACTGCGGTTGGGCTTCAAATACCGCTGCTAAAACTGGTTCGTATATACCCTGTTCTTTGGCAGTTTCTAAAATACGAGCCACTTGTTCAGAGCCTTTATGAAATAAGGTGTAACGTAGCACCAGCCTTACCTTACCATTATGCTCATTGATGATTTGTTTAACATACGGATTCATTGCCCGACACGCCTCACATGAAGGGTCAAAAAACTCTACTATAGTTACAGGGGCATCTACCTTACCAATAATAGGTGAATGCGAGCGTACTAAGGTATCTGTAGCGACTTGCTTGGCAGTAATAGTATCAGATTCGCCTTGTGGTGTAGATTGGGCATTAGTTGTAGTGGGAGTTTGGCTATTATTTGAATTAGTGGTGGTTTGTTGTCCACAAGCAACCAACGTGGCTGAAAGAGCAAGTAGCGTAGTCACTAGGGTAAGTGTAGTTTTTTTCATGAAAAATTCCTTATAGACGAGTAGCCATTTTTAGTTAAAATTTTGATTAAATAATTAAATGGATATACCACATTAGCGTTTATCCACAAAGTCCATACGTTGAATTCGCATGGCATTGATAATGGCTAATAAAGCCACACCCACATCAGCAAATACTGCCTCCCACATCGTCGCCACACCGCCAGCACCCAATATTAGTACAATAGCTTTGACCACAAATGCCAAGGTAATATTTTGCCAAACAATTTTACGGGTTTGTTTGCCAATATTAATCGCCATTGGAATTTTTGATGGTTTATCATCTTGAATGACCACGTCAGCGGTTTCAATTGTGGCATCACTGCCCAAGCCTCCCATAGCAATACCCACATCACTTAAAGCGACGACAGGAGCATCATTCACTCCATCTCCCACAAATGCCACGGTTTGTTTTTTATTGGCTTTATTAGAAGGTTGGTCTTTGATAGTTTTTAAGTGGGTTACTTTATCTTCAGGCAATAAATCACCGAAATAACGTTCAATGTGTAACTTGTCGGCGACTGACTTTACTACGGCGGTTTTATCACCACTTAACATTGTAGTCGTGACCCCAAGCTGTTTTAAGGTATCAACGGCATGAGAAGCATCTGCTTTGATTTGGTCGGCAATGGTAAGAAAGCCCACATATTGCCCTGCATACGCCATAACGATGACAGTATCAATACTTTGAGCCACTTCGCTAGGATATTGAATATTAAATTTATCCAATAATTTTGCATTTCCTGCTAAAAAAGATTGCCCCTTGATACTAGCGGTTAAACCATACCCCGCAATCTCCTGCACATTGTCTAGGGCAATCGTGCTATCGACTTGCCCAACATACTCGTGGACTGCGGTAGCTATGGGATGCGTAGATTTGCTTTCTATAGCATTTAGATAGCCTAGCATCATATTTGGGTCAAAGGCTGGCTCAATGTTTACCTCTTGGACTTTGAACACCCCCTCAGTCATCGTTCCCGTTTTATCCATCACCACATTGTCAATGGTCGCTAGGGTATCTAAAAAATTACTGCCCTTAAATAAAATTCCATTACGGCTACCTGCCCCAATACCACCAAAATAGCCAAGCGGAATCGAAATCACCAAAGCACAAGGGCAAGATATGACTAAAAATACCAAAGCCCGATACAGCCAATTACTAAACACATAATCAGCCACAAAGAAATAGGGTACAAGGGTAATAGCAATCGCTAAGGCAACTACTATCGGGGTATAAATTTTGGCAAACTTACTGATAAAAAGCTCAGTCGGGGCTTTTTGGCGGGTCGCATCTTGCACTAAGGCTAAAATTTTAGACAGCTTGGAATCTTGATAAGCAGTCGTAACTCTAATTTGCACCACATTTTGTAAATTAATCATCCCTGCCAATACCACATCGCCTTGACGTTTGGTATCGGGTTTACTTTCCCCTGTCAAAGCCGAGGTATTAAATGAAGCGGTATCAGAAAGTAAGACCCCATCCAGTGCTAGCTTTTCACCTGCTTTTAGCTGAATAATTTGTTCGACACCCACGGATATAGCTTTAACAATGCTGGGTTGGTTATTTTCAATGATGGTGACCTCATCAGGACGTTGGTCAAGCAAAGCTTTGATATTTCCCTTTGCACGTTGTACTGCCATTGCTTGAAAGATTTCCCCTATAGTATAAAAAAGCATGACGGCAACACCCTCGGGGTATTCGCCAATGGCAAATGCCCCAATGGTCGCAATACCCATCAGAAAAAATTCTGAAAACCAATTGCCAGACTTGATACTTTCAAAAGCCTCTCTTAACACAGGAAAGCCCACAGGAATATAAGCAATGGCATATACAATAAAGCGTGGTATTTCCGTGAACCATACAGGTTTTATCACATGGTCAAGCACTAGCCCAATGGCTAATACCACAAAGGCAATTATCGCTGGTAAAAAAAGCTGAAACGTGGTTTTGTCACCTGTGTCATGCGACTGGTCATGCCCATCTTCATTACTGTGACCCTCATGGTTGCCATGGCTAGCGGTTATGATTTTTTCTTCCTCGTCGGTACAGCAACAATTTTTTGACATACGACACCTTTCTAATGGTTTTATTAAAGATTACCTGTTACTATAAACCCTGTAGTCACTACAGGGTCAAGTAATAATAATCCAAGTCATACGAAAAGGTCACTTATGTCTATATTTAAAATCAGCGAGTTAAGTAAAAAAACAGGGATTAATATCGAAACTATCCGTTACTATGAGAAAATTGGGGCGATAAATAAAGCCAGTCGAGGCGAAAATGCGTACCGCTATTTTAACCAGCATGCTATTGAACAATTAGAATTTATTAAAACCTGTCGTTCATTAGGTTTTACAATGCAAGAAATTAAGGCTTTTAATCAACTTAAGCAAAATCCCAACCAAAGCTGTGTGATAGCGGATAAGCTAGTTGCTAGCCATTTGGCACAGATTGAACAAAAAATACAGCAATTACAAACTATTCGAGCCTTATTACACACAATGAGCAATTGTCAACAAGATTCTGTCGATAAGTGCAAAGTAATTCATTCATTACAATTCGCACCCACTTTAATAGAAGAAGGAATTAAACTATCTACGACAGAGCTAGAGGCAATACGGTAGAGGTAACATATAATACTTGGGTATCTATATGTAGCTCATAATAGGACAGCTTACTGCCAATTCTTACTTAAGATTTCGGCTCAATCTTTTCCCCGTCTTCCTTGACAAAAGTTTGAGTTAAAGGCATATCAATCAAATCTAGCACCACCTCAGACGGACGGCACAGCTTGAGGGTCGGCTGGGATTCGTGTAAAATTCCGCAAAATAAGAAGTAAATAATTGTTTTTAAATTTTTTATTTAATATTTCTCTTTATCCACTGCACTACCCGAATTAGCTTTACGATGTAAATTTTGGGGTGAAATTTACTCCACCAATGCCTTGAAGTTCGTTTTGCTCATAAAATCGCGCAATTCACCTAAAATGGAGTCCTGCGCTTCCAACTTGGCATTTGCAGTTGCTAATTCTAGCTGAAGACCATGCACTTTAGCGCTGAATGATTCCATTTGATTTGTTGCTTCAACCAGTTGATCATTTTGATTTGCGATCATGATTTCTCTATCTACAAGTTGAACTTCCAACACTTTACTATGTTGCTCATTGGCTTGTAGTTGCTGAGCCAGTCGCTGATTCTTATGTAACTCATCGCTCAAGCCTCTTTAAGCATGGGATAAATCTGCGGCCAAACGCGTACTCTCTTGATTCAATTTGGTTGATTCATCTTGTTTGATGATGACTGTCTGCTGTACTTGACGCAGTTCTGCTTGTAATTGCTGTATCTGTAGCTCATGGCGTCGTTGATCTTGCTCTCGTTGCTCTTTAACGGATTGGCGGTAGTGTTCTAAAGCATCTCGTGCGTGCTGGTGTTTTTCTTCAAGTGACTGACGATGCGCCTCATTCTCGGCCAGACGATCATTCAAGTCGGCAACTTGTTGCGTTAACGTATGACGAGCTATCGTTTCCTTTTGTAGGGCAATATGCGTTTAGTGATGAGACGACTTTTCCTGAAGCAGAGTGCTTTCTGACAGCCGCACTCGATTACCCAATGCTTCAATTTCAGTATGTAAAGCTAATAATTGTTCAGCATGTTGTTGATCCTTTACGGTACTTTCAGCACGTATTTCATTGACTTGAACATTAGCCTCATCTTGCAATTGGCTAGAGAGTCTCGAAATGAGATTCTGTAAAGCCTCACTGATGTCAACTTTGTGTCTAGTGGCTCCGCCGTCCTCCTCTTCAAGCTCTTTCAAATACTTATGAATGGTCGTTTTTGACCCTGTATTGCCGAGTTCTACGCGCACCGCATCGACGGAGGGGTATTTACTTTGTGCCAGTAAAGACTCACGAGCCTTCTTAACTTCAGATTTATACAGTCCCGTGCGCGCCATAACAGCACTCCCACTCTATAGTGTAATATATTACATACCACGTAATTACATACTAACAATTTCAATTAATCAAGTTATTTTTGGATGATAAATGACACAGGATAACTAGCCGTTATCCTGTGTTATGGCGTTTTATATAAATAAGATGGGAGTTTTTATAAGAAATATTACATGCTGCCAAAGACTTCTTTAATTTGTTGCTTGACCTACTGCCGACAAATGCCTAGCCAGTTTACGCCCCAATTCATATGCTTCTTGGACAGTCACTATTTCAACTCGTGGGTGCTCTAAAGCCCAGTCGTGAGCTACACGGCTGGAGGCAAAAAAATGTACATGACAGCAAAATGATAAACGAATATCAGTTTTATTCTGCGGAAGTATCAGTGATACCACGGCATCAGATGGAGTGATGTCCAACACCTCATCGGGTGTAACAGTAAGCAATATAGGCACGCTGGTGCTCGCACAACGTGAATGCACATAAGCGGTTTGATTAAGCAGCGGTGGAAAAATCAAGGTATCGAGTGCGCACCATGTGTATAGCCGTTGGCCATTAATTTCAACGGTGTGCATGGTTTCGCGTTGCGTGAGACCATACCCGACAATATCTCCCGTATTGTCATATTCGATACCAGGAATTTCTTTAAGTATCGACGCTAATTGCTCAAGGTCGCAATTTAAAGCCGTTGCCAGGATTGTGGGTGAAACTGATTGCCCTTTAATCAGTTCATGCAGCAATACACTAAATAGACTTGCTAAGTTTTTAGGCTGATTGGCTGGGATGAGACGATTGGCAATCTCTGTAACGTAGCGTGTGATATCCATAATTGTTCCCTTTACCCCGCGCAGCACGAAAGCTGCTTCACATCCTTGGAGAAAGTCTGCGCCGCGAGCTTCAGTCCCTCGACCATCGTCAGGTAGGGGAACAACTGGTCAGCCAATTCCTGAACGGTCATGCGGTTACGTATCGCAAGCGCTGCCGTTTGAATTAGTTCGCCCGCTTCAGGTGCCACAGCCTGTACGCCAATGAGTCGTCCGCTACCTTCTTCGATGACCAATTTGATGAAGCCGCGCGTGTCGAAGTTGGCGAGCGCACGCGGTACGTTATCCAGCGTAAGTAGGCGGCTGTCGGCCTCAATCCCGTCGTGATGCGCTTCCGCTTCGCTGTAGCCCACGGTAGCGACTTGTGGATCGGTGAACACCACCGCTGGCATAGCTGTTAGATTGATTGCAGCATCACCGCCTGTCATATTAATGGCCGCACGGGTGCCAGCGGCGGCGGCTACATAGACAAATTGTGGTTGATCCGTACAGTCGCCAGCGGCATAAATGTGTGTGGCACTGGTACGCATGCCTTTGTCGATGACGATAGCTCCTTGCGCGTTGACGGCAACACCTGCCATATCCAATGCCAAGCTGCGCGTGTTCGGTGTTCGGCCCGTGGCGACCAATAGCTTATCGGCACGTACTTCGCTGTGTCCCGTGGTAAGTACAAATTCACCATCCTGATGTACGACGTTGCTGGTTTGCGTGTGTTCCAGCACCGTGATCCCTTCGGCACGGAAGGCGGCGGTGATCGCTTCACCGATAGCGGGGTCTTCACGAAAGAACAGCGTACTGCGTGCCAGAATCGTGACTTGACTACCTAATCTGGCAAATGCCTGAGCCAGTTCCAGCGCGACTACAGACGAACCAATCACAGCCAAGCGTTTGGGAATGGTGTCACTGACCAAGGCTTCGGTGGAATTCCAGTACGGCGTGTCTTTCAAGCCAGCGATGAGCGGAATGGATGGACTGGCACCCGTGGCGATCAGGCAGCGATCGAATGCCACAACGCGCTCATCGCCGTCATTCAAGCGCACGATGAGACTTTGGCCATCCTTGAAACTGGCCACGCCGTGTAGCACGTTGATGGATGAATTACTTTCTAAAATACCCTCGTATTTGGCGTGACGTAGTTCATCAACACGAGTCTGCTGCTGGCTCAGAAGTTTACGGCGATCAATCACTGGTACAGTCGCGGCGATACCATCGTCGAACGAACTTTCGCGGCGCAAATGGGCGACATGGGCAGCACGAATCATGATCTTGGACGGTACGCAGCCGACATTGACGCAAGTGCCACCGATGATGCCGCGCTCAATCAGCGTGACCGTCGCGCCTTGTTCGACGGCCTTTAGCGCTGCCGCCATTGCAGCGCCGCCACTACCAATGACGGCGATATGTAGCTCTTCGTGCTTCTCTGTTGGCGCGGCATCTACGAGTGTGGTCTTGTAGCCGAGTCCTGCTACGGCAGCGATCAGTGCAGGCAGAGATGTGCTTGGCTCGGTTGCAAGTTGCGCCGTACCCTTGGCGTAGGACACATCCACTGACTGCACGCCTGCCACTTTATTCAAAGCTTCCTTGATATGCACTGCGCAAGATTCGCAGGTCATGCCTGTAATTCGCAATTGGGTCATGTGATTGCTCCTGTGGTTTTGATGGCAACGGTTAACTCCGCCGTTCGCAATTTATTCATAGATTGTAGTTATCAGGCTGCACCACCCAGTCAGACTGACGAATGTAATGACCTCGCCAGTCTGACAATCAGCAGCAAATCCCACCGACAATCAGAAGCGTTACAACACTGGCGATTGTAACGATGATGATGAGATCGGTTTTCTTCGAGATCAGCCATGCTTTCATGTTTATGCCCCCAAGCTGTTGCCTTTCCAGAGATTTCTACTGTTTGACAGTTGATGGATAGCCAGCGTCCTCGGTTGCCTTGGTTAGCTTCTGGATATTGGTCTTCGCATCATCGTAGCTAACGATGGCTTCGCGTTTCTCGAAGACGATGCCTACTTTGCTGACACCATCGACTTTGGTGAGCGCCTTCTTTACAGTGATTGGGCAGGCTGCACAGGTCATACCTGACACAGAGAGCGTGACGGTTTGAGTGGTTGCCAATGCAGGGGAAACAGCGGCTGCAAGAACCATAGAAACTAACAACTTTTTCATGATGAACTCCAGTCTAATAGAAAAATGGTACGACATAAGGAAAACCAAGTGCGATCAGTACCAGTACAGATACTCCCCAGAAAATGATCTTGTACGTGGTTCGTACCTGTGGGATCGCGCAGACTTCGTCTGGCTTGCAGGCTTGTACTGGTCGGAAAATTCGCCGCCAAGCGAAAAACATCGCCACCAGTGCCACGCCGATGAAAATCGGGCGGTACGGTTCCAATGCGGTTAAGTTCCCGATCCAAGCACCACTGAATCCCAATGCGACCAGAATCAGTGGACCTAAACAACAAGTAGATGCAAGGATCGCTGCCAATCCGCCAGCGAAAAGAGCACCGCGTCCATTTGGTGATTTAGACATAAGTTTCTCGTTTCAAATCTTGAGTGGATAGCGTAAGATTACCTCCGTAGTTATGTACGGAGTCAAGTGGTATGCGAGATATTTTGGAGAACTTAACCATAGGCTCTTTTGCCAAGGTAGCTAAGGTCAATGTGGAGACCATTCGGTTTTACCAACGCAAAGGCTTATTGCCTGAGCCAGATAAGCCTTACGGCAGTATTCGTCGATATGGTGAGGCTGATGTGGCGCGAGTGAGGTTTGTAAAATCAGCCCAACGATTAGGCTTTAGTCTGGATGAAATTGCTGAATTACTCAGATTGGACGATGGTACCCACTGCGATGAAGTTAGTCATCTGGCCGAACACAAGCTCCAAGACGTCCGTGAAAAAATGGCCGATCTAACGCGTATGGAAGCAGTGCTGTCTGAGCTTGTATGTGCCTGCCATGCACAGGGGGAAAACGTTTCATGCCCGCTAATTGCAGCACTCCATGGAGAGTAATATCTCTTTCAATCCTAGAATTTAGTAGTCGATAAATTAGCAAACCTTCAACGATTGCTAATAAGAATATCAGGTGAGTATCCGTGACTAAACTAGATCAATATGTTCATGCCGCGACACGTGATAATACTCGTCGCAGTTATCAATCTGCTATTCGGCACTTTGAAACTGAATGGGGTGGCTTTCTACCTGCAACTGCCGATGGTGTTGCACGATACTTAGTTGATCATGTGGGATTGTTGTCGATCAATACACTAAGGCAACGGCTGGCTGCATTAGCGCAGTGGCATCTTGATCAAGGCTTTCCTGATCCCACAAAAGCCCCTATTGTGCGCAAGGTATTTCGCGGCATTCAAACCCTTCATCCCGCACAAGAAAAGCGAGCAAAACCATTTCAAATTGAGCAATTAAGGCTGGTTATAAATTGGCTTGATCAATCTATTGAATCGGCTAGACTTACGGATAGCCATGGCGACGTATTACGACATACCCGCAATAAATCCATGCTCTTACTTGGATTTTGGCGTGGCTTCCGTGGTGATGAACTGACACGGTTGCACGTGGAACATGTTGAAATCGTCCCAAATGAAGGGATGATCTGTTTTTTTCCTCAAACCAAAGGAGATCGCCAACTTAAAGGTACTCGTTTTAAAGCACCTGCATTATCTCAATTATGCCCCGTTACAGCATATACCGACTGGATTGAAGTCAGTGGCTTAACAAGCGGTGCCGTGTTTCGCTCTGTGAACCAATGGGGACATATCGGCCAAAACCGCCTGCACGAAGATAGCCTTATTCCATTACTGCGTTCACTGTTTACAGAAGCAAAAATTGATTCGCCTATGCTTTATAGTGCTCATTCATTACGTCGTGGCTTTGCAAACTGGGCAACTTCCAATGGTTGGGATTTAAAAATGCTAATGGAATATGTAGGTTGGAAAAATATAAATTCAGCAATGCGTTATCTTGAAAGTGTCGATCCATTTGCGCAGCATCGTATTGAGTCAATGTTGACGCCTTCAGAGCAGTTGGTCACTCAATTATAGTCTTTGTATAAAACTTACCCAGATAAGAGGAAATAAAGCGTGACCAGCATTCATGAAACAGCTTATCCACGCTTTAAACAAGAATTGACCTCACGTGACCTACATGACATTTACACGCCAACAGCCGAAGAACTCAAATTTGTAAAAGGAATTACTCGTAGGGCACCAGCAAAGTTATATTTAATCATCTTACTCAAGACTGTACAGCGACTTGGATACTTTCCAATGCTCGCTGAAATACCGCCTGTCATCATAGCCTTTCTGAACAAAAAATTAGATTTACGAATAATCCCTATGCGTGATCTACTAGCCGAAGAAAAGTCCGATTTTCGTCAACGTTCCATGGAGGCAATTCGATCTTACTTAAACATTAAACCAATTTCCTCTGAAACATCAGCCGCCACAGAGCAAGCTGCGACTTTAGCGGCGCAAACCAAACAAGAATTGGCAGATATCATCAATGTTATTATTGAAGAGCTCATTCGACAACGTTTTGAACTTCCAGCCTTTAGTACACTAAATCGAAGCGCCCAGCGTATTCGTAATCAAGTCAATGAGCGCTATTTCCGAAGTTTGACGGATGCACTTTCTCCACAAATAATCGACCAGTTTGATACGATGCTCATCGTTGCACCAGACCAAACATTCAGCGGTTGGCAACAATTAAAACAAGAACCAAAGAAGCCTACGAATAGTGAGGTTCGACAATATCTAGACCATGTTGCTTGGTTGAAAACTTATTCAGTTGACCTCCCCGAAGTGACTCATATTCCTGTGGTTAAACGTAACCAATATATGCATGAAGCACGGGCACTGGAAGCTGGTGATTTAAGGAATACTCAGAAAAATAAACGTTATGCGCTGATGGTGATTTTATTTCATACACAGTTGAGTCGAGTGCTTGATGATGCGGTTGAGATGTTTGTGCGTAAGTTACGAAAACTGCATTCTGGTGCTGAAGAAAAACTCCAGCAATATTATTTAGAACATCAAAAACGGGCAGAAAAACTGGTCTCACAATTACGGGATGTATTAGAAGCTTTTCAAGAAGGTGAATCGGATCAAGAACGCGGTCAACGTGTTGCAGCGGCCATGCATAGTGAGCCAGCACTCCTCTTAGCTGAATGCGAAGAGCACATGGCATACGCTGGCAATAACTACCTACCATTTATGGTTGTACCCTATCAAAATCAGCGGCCATTTCTACTCAACTGTTTGAGTTTACTTGACCTGAAGTCAACGTCTGCGGATTTATCGTTAATTAATGCGATTCATTTTGTCCTTGCTCATCGACAAAGTCACAAACTATGGCTGCCACTTACAGGAACTGATATTAGTCTCAAATGGATTCCAGAGAAATGGCGAAGATTAGTGACAGGCCAACGATCTGGTGCGGTCGTAGAAGTAAACCGTAAGTATTTTGAGCTCTGTGTGCTAACCGAAACAATGCGGGAATTGCAATCTGGTGATCTTTATGTGTCAAATAGTGATCAATATAGCGATTACAGAGATCAATTAGTAGACTGGGAAACGTATCAAACTCAAGTCGCTGAATATGGTGAAATGCTAAATATTTCAACCGAACCAAAAGAATTTGTTGAGGGATTGAAAGTTTGGCTGTCTGATACTGCATCGCGCGTTGATCAAGGTTTTCCAAAAAATGAGCATGTTGACCTAAATGGTACCGAACTTATTTTGCGGAAACAACATTCTGATACAAAGCCCGCTGCGCTTGATTATGTAGACAAACAGTTAGCTTCTCGATTACCTGAGAAAAATATCCTCGATATTTTAGTAGAAGCAGAAGGCTGGTTGGATCTTCATGAACAATTTGGCCCACTCTCTGGATTTGAAGCAAAAATAGATGATCCCCGTAAGCGCTTTGTCACAACATTGTTTTGTTATGGCTGTAATTTAGGCCCAACTCAAACCGCTCGTTCAGTTAAAGGAATTAGCCGAAAACAAGTTGCTTGGCTTAACCTGCATCATATGACTGAGGAGCGTCTGGAAAAAGCGATTGTTCAAGTCATCAATGCGTACAATAAATTCTTGTTACCCAAATACTGGGGCACAGGGAAAAGTGCTTCCGCTGATGGCACAAAGTGGAATATGTATGAACAAAACCTGCTGTCTGAGTATCATATTCGCTATGGCGGATACGGTGGTATAGGCTACTACCATGTCTCAGATATGTATATTGCGTTATTCAGCCACTTCATTCCATGCGGTGTTTACGAGGCGATTTACATTCTTGATGGTTTGATTAAGAATGAATCCGATATTCAGCCAGACACCTTGCATGGCGACACACACGCACAAAGCGCACCTGTATTTGGATTGGCTTATCTACTGGGTATAAACTTAATGCCACGGATTCGTAATCTTAAAAAATTAGTGTTCTTCAAACCTGATCGTAGCGTGCGATATGAACATATCAACGGATTGTTTAGCGAAGCGGTTAATTGGGAGCTCATAGAAACTCATTTGCCAGATATGCTCAGAATTGCTTTATCAATCAAAGCTGGAAAAATTACCCCTTCAACCATATTGCGTCGCCTTGGAACAGCAAGCCGCAAAAATAAATTATATTTTGCCTTCCGCGAACTGGGAAGAGTGGTGCGAACTGAATTTTTACTGAAATATATCGGTGATGTTGAGTTGCGCAAAACCATCAATGCTGCAACCAACAAAAGTGAAGAATTTAATCAGTTTATAAAATGGCTGTTTTTTGGTAATCAGGGTGTAATTGCCGAGAATGTACGCCATGAGCAACGCAAAGTTGTTAAATACAATCAGTTGGTTGCTAATTTAGCTATCTTACATAACGTTGAAGCAATGACGGGATCATTGAAAAAAATGCAGGAAGAGGGCGTTCCGATCAATGAAGAGATACTGGCAGGTTTAGCACCATATCGCACAGAGCACATTAATCGCTATGGTGATTACACGCTGAACTTAGATCAGAAAGTCCCACCAATGAATTATAAAATCCGCATTTTATAGGATAATATTCAATAGGTTATACTTGTTTTTGCGGAATTTTACGCGAATCCCAGCCGACCCTCGGCTTGGCTTTCGGTGGTAACAGTGATGGGATTTTGCTTAGCTAGGTGCTTTTGATGCCATGCGCGTAGGGTTTCGGGTGTGCAGCCCTTGCGCAGCATGCTGCTCAGGTGCTATGGCTTGGATGGCCGCCCACAGTGAGGGATAATCTTTTTGTGATTCGATGAGTAATTCGACAGCTCGTGTCTTAACTTCTGCCCTGTATTGTTTGCTTTTCATAAGGGTATTGTCTCAGAGTTTTAGGTCTCCGACAATCCCGGCACGGTTCAGTAGGCCCTGCACCCACGATCAACACATCCGTATATTCTAGTGAAACTGAATTAGATGCCATTATAATCTCGTCGAGAAAAATATTGAATAAATCAACAAAATAAATTACTGACTGGATAATTATTTAATGATATAATTTTGGCAAATACGTTGATAGAAGTCAAGATGGTAATTAAATAATGAAACAGCGAGCTACCACAGAGTTTGAAAAAACCCAGCGTCGTGAAAAATTATTAGATGCTGCGATCGAAATTTTTTTTCAAAAAGGATTTCATGCGACACGTTTAGAAGATATTGCTAAACAGGCGGGTTTGTCGAAAGGTATCTTATATCTGTATTTTGAGAATAAAGAAGCCATATTTTTAGCATTAATCGAACGATTGGCATTAGGTAATGTTCAAAAGCTCACTCAACTTTTAAATAATTTTGATAAGACAGAGCAATCGATTGAAAAAATCTTTAAAGGTTTTTTTGATGAAATAACCTACATACTAGTCGATACCCAATTACCTAAATTAATTAAAATTATGATAGGTGATAGTCAAAATTTTCCTATCATTGTCGAACATTATAAGCAAAATGTCATAAATGTCGCCTTGTCTCAATTGGCATTATTTTTGGAAAAAGCCCATCAAAAGAAATTACTCAATGTACCTGAGCCAATGCTCACTGCGCAACTTATTATAGCACCCTTTATTTTAAGCGTATTAATGCAAGTATTGTTTTTCGGTGAAGATAAACAAGCAGATAGAGCAAGAATTCAAGCCTTATTGCAGGTCCACCAAAAGATATTAATGAATTATCTGACAGCGACTCAATAAAGGCGATGCCATTGATAAAAATTTAGCAAGCTAAATATAATGGTTTAGGGCATTTTATTATTTTTTAAGGCAAGTTTACTTTTCACGACTTGTGCATATCAGTACCTTTTAAAATCCTACGATGATTAAGGGGCTTAGTCTCTCAATGCAAAAATTCCTACCTAATGCGACGCTGATGCTGATGGCTATCTCTTTAGTAGGCTGTGAACAAATCAGTCATTTTTCTAACACTAATAACAATTCGACAGCACGTAGTACTGTTGGCTATATTGAAGGCGATTATCGCTATTTAGCGGCACCTCGTAGTGGGTGGTTAAAGTCTGTCACCGTCAATCTTGGTGATGCAATCCATCAAGGTCAATTGGTATTTAAATATCGTAGTGATAGCGAGCAGTTTGCTGTCAACCAAGCTGATGCCCAGCTGCAATCACAAATTGCTCAAAGTCAAAATCTCACTACCGGTGCCAGACCTGAAGAAATCGCCAGTCTACAAGCTCAGCTTAAATCTGCGCAAGCTCAATTATTGCTTGCTAAACAAACGCTTCAACGGTTTCAGATGCTCCAACGGTCAAGGGCAGTGGCACAAGTCCAAGTGGATGAAATGGTGGCTCAAGTTAAAACAGCACAAGCATCCGTTGATAGTATTCAAGCACAAATTCGGGCAGCTAATTTACCCGCTAGAAAGCAGACACTGACAGCATCGATCGCTACCAGTAAAGCTGCCAAAGCGGTGTTAGAAAAAGCCCAATATGATTTAAGTCAACTGAATGTAAATAGTGAGTTAGCGGGCGAAGTTAGCCAAGTTTATTATCATACGGGCGAATATGTAACTCAAGGTCAGCCGATTGTGCAAATTTTGCCCCATGCCAATCGCAAAGTTATCTTTTATGTACCCCAAGATAAATTATCAACGCTTAGAGTTGGGCAGGTAGTGAATTTACAAGGTATAGGAAGTCAGCAATCCTTGTCAAACGCTAGCATTCGCTATATAAGTCCACAAGCGAGTTATACCCCTCCTGTTATCTACAGCAATGAAAACGCTGACAAACTCACTTTTCGAGTTGAGGGAGTGTTAAATACAGCCGATAATATGCCCAATTTGCAAGTAGGGCAGCCTGTACAAGTCATCCTCGAATAAAAATGAAGGATATAAATCTTATGGTACCCTCTACCTATTCAGCTTCTAATAGCAAGATAGAGCCTTTATCAATGATTAACCAAGCCCAAGGATTAGCGATTGATGTCAAAAATTTATGTAAAAAATTTGGCAATAAAGTGGCTGTCGACAATGTCTCAATTGCACAGCCTGCGGGATCAGTGTGGGGATTTTTAGGACCCAATGGCTCTGGTAAAACCACAACCATACGTATGCTATGTGGGTTATTAGAACCAACCTCAGGAGAAGGGAGCTGTCTAGGTTTTGACGTGGTCAAGCAATCTCGTGAAATCAAAAACTTAACAGGCTATATGACCCAGAAATTTAGTTTTTGGGAAGATTTAACGATTAAAGAGAATTTGGATTTTGTGGCAAGGTTGTATGAAATGCCTAATCGCAGAAAAATTGTAGAAAAAACCTTAATTGATCTAGGATTGGAAAAACGCCAGCATCAACTGGCAGGTAGTTTATCAGGTGGTTGGAAGCAGAGGCTGGCATTGGCAGCAGTAACCATGCATGAGCCCAAGCTGTTATTACTCGATGAGCCTACTGCAGGCGTTGACCCACAAGCTCGGCGTGACTTTTGGCAGCAAATCCATCGTTTAAGTGAACAAGGACTGACAGTATTGGTATCGACCCATTATATGGATGAGGCAGAACGCTGCGATCATATTGTCTATTTGGCTTACGGTAAGCTCATTACACAAGGTACCGTCAATGAGATTATCCAGCAGTCGGGTTTGATTGCATTTGAAACACAGAGTAACCCTACCCTCGAAATACAGCAAACTCAGTCTAAAGGTACGACAGAAAATACTATTCGAAGTTTGCTATCAGACATTCAAGCACTGCCTAGTATCGAAGAAGCTAGTTTCTATGCCGATAAAATCAAAGTCAGTGGGCATGATAGGCAAGCCATGGAACAAGACTTTGTCATATTCAATCAAAACTTGCAATCTCGAGGGCAACCTATTATTTATTGGCAAACCATAACACCAACTCTCGAAGATGCGTTTATTGCCTTAGAGAAGCAAACAGGTGGGGATAATCGCTAATGACTTATTATTTGGGTAGTCCGAATAGACTGTCAATTAGTCGAATTCAGGCCATTTTAATCAAAGAGTTGATTCAAATGAAGCGTGACAGGCTCACCTTTGCGATGCTGTTAATGATACCGATTATGCAGCTTGTACTATTTGGATTCGTTATTAACAACCATCCTAAACATCTACCAACCGCTATATATTTACAAGAAAATACCGAGATCACCCGTAGTATTATAAGTAATATGGCTCAGTCAGATTATTTTGATATTGTAAATGATGTCAATACCTTAAACGCTTATCGGGGTGACACCCCTTTGCAAGACACTAGGAGTTTATTACAATCAGGAAGAGTAAATTTTGTTTTAACTATTCCCTCAGGATTTAGCAAAGCTTGGGTAAGAGGTGAAAAACCCAGTTTGTTGTTGGAAGCTGATGCGACTGACCCTGCTGCTGCCGCAATGGCGGTAGCTCAAATCAAGCCAATTGTCGATAGAACCCTAGCGGATATCCAAATAGGTTCGTTGGATTATTTGAAACCAAAACCTAGTTCTATTACTACACTTGTGCATAATAAGTATAACCCTGAAGGTATCAGTCAATTTAATATTGTACCAGGCCTGTTGGGAGTGATTTTGACCATGACTATGGTCATGATTACTAGCATCGCCATGACTCGTGAGGCTGAAAGAGGGACGATGGAAAATTTACTAGCAATGCCCAGTAAGCCGCTTGAAGTGATGATTGGTAAGATCACACCTTATGTACTCATGGGTCTAGTGCAAACGATGATTATTTTACTCGCAAGTAATATGTTATTTCATCTGCCATTCGTTGGTTCTGGCTCCACATTTGGGTTAGGCGTAGGGTTATTCATATTGGCAAATTTAGCAATAGGGTTTACCTTCAGCACAATTGCAAAATCTCAAATGCAAGCAATGCAGCTCACATTCTTCTTTTTTTTACCTTCGATGTTGTTGTCTGGTTTTATGTTCCCATTTCAGGGGATGCCTAAATGGGCACAATATTTAGGTGAAATCCTACCCTTAACGCATTTTTTACGTATTGTTCGAGGGATTATGCTAAAAGGCACATCATTAAGTTTATTATCCAATGAGTTTTTAGCCTTACTTGCCATACTAATTATTGTAGGTATTATTGCAATGCTACGTTATCGACAGACTTTAGATTGACCTCTGCTGTCAAGAACGGAGAAAAATACTTGGTAGATTATGTCAGGCAGCCTGACGGTAAAAGTCTTGGAAACCCCCGCAGGCGACTTGAATCCTAACCCTTTTTGTATCCGTTGACGGTTATAAAAAATCTCAATATTGAATAGCCACCAAAATTCTAGACACATGCAACCATCTTTTGATAGCTCTTTTCATACTCTAACGGAGAACGCTGACCAATGGAGCCATGTCTGCGTTTAGAATTATAAAACATCTCAATATACTCAAAAATATCTGATCTAGCTTCATCTCTTGAAAGATATATTTTCTTTTTGATTCTCTCACGCTTTAGCAACTGAAAGAAGCTTTCAGCAACCGCATTATCATGGCAGTTGC
>ENA-OOKF01000052-OOKF01000052.1-human-skin-metagenome-genome-assembly--contig:-NODE-52-length-28805-cov-9.475548_pt1 | contig 28805 bp, 29 predicted proteins | sample MGYA00248881_ERZ501000 | MGnify/ENA primary metagenome ERZ501000 (study PRJEB25958, sample SAMN03398534) | human skin metagenome | study: EMG produced TPA metagenomics assembly of the Human Skin...
AAACACATCTCGAGCGCTTGCATCGGCGTATTGGCTAATGCCAAGTTTTCACGGCTTTTTACCACAATGTCATAATATAGCTGTAATAGCTCTGCGGGTAACTGCTGAGCCAGTTGTTGCAATTGCTCGCTTTGCTGGCGATTGATTTGCAAATCAAAATTTGGCAAGGCCTGCAAAATTGCCAATTGATGTAGCGTCTCAGCCAACCTGTCAAATACGGCTTTGGCATCCACCACCTGCTCACGCAGAAGCTGAATAGCCTGCGTCAATTGCTGGGTATTTTGCTGGTAAATATTGGCAAGGATAGCGATGACATCAGCTTGGTCAATTAAGCCAAGCATCTGGCGAATCACTTCATCTGTGACATTGCCATTGCCAAACGCAATGGCTTGATCAGTGAGTGACAACGCATCACGCACGGAGCCTTTGGCACTGCTCGATAGCTGCCATAAGGCATCAGGCTCGTAGCTAATTTGCTCTTTGTTCAGAATCGTACCAAGATATTCAGCTAACGCCACTTGCGGCAAAGGTCTGAGTACAAATTGCAGACAACGCGAGATGATGGTAATGGGCAGTTTTTGTGGGTCTGTGGTCGCAAGCAGAAACTTGACATGCGCTGGCGGCTCTTCGAGGGTCTTGAGTAGCGCATTAAAACTATGCGTCGATAGCATATGCACTTCATCAATTAGATAGACTTTGTAGCGACCTTGGGTCGGTGCATACGGCACGTTGTCGAGTAATTCACGGGTATCTTCAACTTTGGTACGTGATGCCGCATCAATCTCAATCAAATCAATAAATCGACCGCTATCGATGGATTGGCATACACCACAGACGCCACAAGGCTCGCTTGTCACCCCTGTCTCACAGTTAAGGCATTTTGCCAAAATACGGGCAATGGTTGTCTTGCCGACGCCGCGCGTACCCGTAAATAGATACGCATGATGCAAGCGCTGGTTATGGATGGCATTGATTAATGCTTTGGACACATGTTCTTGTCCCAGCAGCTCATGGAAGTTTTTTGGACGATATTTGCGTGCTAGGACTTGATACATGGTTATGGGTACATGACAACAAAAACGTTAAAAAAAGAAATAACCTTAACCCACTCGTAGTAAAACTAAACCGCTGGGCTATTGGCTTCAATTAGGGGTTGTAATTCACCGTCTTGGAACATTTGATAGATGATATCACTGCCGCCAATCAGCTCACCTGCCACCCATAATTGTGGGAAAGTTGGCCAGTTAGCAATCTGTGGCAAAGTTGCACGGATTTCTGGGTTTTCAAGAATATTGACAAACGCAAATGGGCGGCCAATTTGGGTTAGTACATCTACCGCACGCGCAGAAAAACCGCATTGTGGGAATTGTGGCGTGCCTTTCATATAAAGCAATACGCTGTGTTGAGCGATTTGGTCACGGATGGTTTGTTCGATGTCAGTTTGGTTCATATCAGTCATATGAAATTCCTTTATCAGGCCCTTTAAAATAGAGCGCTATCTTCACAGCTAGAATTTGACTCACTAATAATGAGTGCAGGGTTGCTATTATACGCTATTTTGGCTGCCGAAAGTAAGCATTCAAGATGCCCACCCCAAAAAAGTCAGCAGCAAAACCACCCAAAAATTTCATTAATCTGATGAAGTCACTTGTTCAAGCAACACCACGCAGCTCACCATAATCCCTTCTTGACGACCGGTAAACCCAAGCTTTTCAGTCGTGGTGGCTTTGACGCTGATTTGGTCAACCGTGCAGCCCATGACACCGGCAATACGCGATTGTATCTCGGTACGATAAGGCAATAGTTTTGGACGCTCCGCCATGATGGTGATGTCGGCATTGATCAGCGCAAAGCCTTTTGATTGGATAAATTGGTACACTTGGTTCAGCAAAATGGTTGAATCTATATTGCGAAAACGCTCATCGGTATCTGGGAAAAACTGCCCAATATCGCCCAGTGCCAATGCACCAAGCAACGCATCACACAACGCATGTAGCACCACATCGCCATCAGAATGCGCAAGCAAACTGTGGGTATGGGGAATTTGTACCCCGCCTAATGTTATGAATTGGTTTTCTGTGCCATCGTTGACAAAGGCATGGACATCGATACCCTGACCGATTCTTATCATGGTTAATCCTATTTTTTTATCTTACTGTCGTGATTTTGGTAGGCTATTCTGTTTGGTTTAATGGTGTCTATTTTATCGGTCTCTATTTTAACGGTTAAAGCATGATTTACAAGTAGCTAGGCAGCTTAGACTAGAAAATTGGGAATAGAATAGCAAATTGGGAAAAACAACTTGTGAATAGCAACTTTTAATACCCCATTGCTGGCGCTACCGCTACATAGCATAAAAATCGGCTATTAAACAAGTTAGCCTATATTATTTAAAAAAAATTGATAAATCCTAGTAAATTACTATAGTATTTTATTATATAACGTTATATAATATAAAAATAAACCCATCAAGTGGGGAGCTTGATGGGAGTGGGTAATGCACTACTTGTTTTTATTTTTATTGTTTCTTTCTTCTTCTTTGTCCTGCTTAAGTCAGCCATAATACTACATTATGGCTTTTTTTCTTTTTATCCTAGTCAAAAAAATTTGTGTTTTTTATATCCTTCTGAATTTATTTTAGCGTATTTGCCCCTGTGCTCTATGTGCTCTTTGTTATGAATTGTTAAATTAAGTTTCTTTAGTTTCTTTAATAAAACTATTAATATTATTTTTGCATCTTTGCTTTTTTATCCTATTTTTTATCTCTAATTTTGAGTAATAAATCATTCCTATTGATAGGCAATAAAAAACGATAGCCAATAAAAAAACGGCTTAAAGATTTAAGCCGTTTTTTGTCGTTTCAGGATTAACGCGTACGTGGGCAAACTTCATTATCACTGAAAAAATAGCTGATTTCACGGGCTGCAGATGTGGTTGAGTCTGAACCATGAACCGCGTTTTCATCAATGCTGTTAGCAAAGTCACGACGGATAGTGCCTTCAGCGGCGTCTTTTGGATTGGTGGCGCCCATGATTTCACGGTGGTGAGCCACTGCGTTTTCCCCTTCAAGTACTGATACGACTACTGGACCTGAAGTCATGAAAGAGACTAAATCGTTATAAAATGGACGCTCTTTGTGCTCAGCGTAGAAACCGCCTGCTTTTTCGTTGTCTAAATGCAACATTTTTGCTGCCACAACTTTTAAGCCTGCTTTTTCAAAACGGCTGTAGATTTCGCCAATGTGGTTGCCGGCAACTGCGTCAGGTTTGATAATTGATAACGTACGTTCAATGGCCATGTTAATTTCCTTTAAAATTGAAGGGGATTATGATTTTAAGTGTGAGAAACTGTAAAAACAGCCCGTACACTGCCCGATGACTCTATCAAATCGCGATTTGAAGACACGGGGGGGGTGCTGTTCTTAGTTGCCTATTATAATGATATTGAGGGCAAAAACTAGTTTAATTCATCACTGTTAAGTCGAAATTGCTAGAATATCAAGTTGGGCAAGTTTTTTGTAATAAATGGCGGATATATTCTGTGATACGCAAATGGTATAATAGCCAATAGCTTAAATTTTCTCTCAATGGTATGACCCTCTCAAATATCACAAAGACACAAGCGGTTGTGGTAAGCCTATGCTTGGCGCTATTATTGGTGGCCAGTATCGGTTTGGCACGTCAGTTTACTGTCAAAACCATGCCAGATTGTCAGCGAAAAAGCCAGCCGTTCGACTATAGTATCTGCGAGCTTGATGCTAAAAACGCGGCGAATTTTTCACTGCAGTGGCAAAATCCCTCGTCCACGAGCCACCCATTACTACTCACCTTTACTACCCTACGCGATTATTTGGCAAGCCAGCAACCTGCCAAAACCTTGTTATTTGCGATGAATGCCGGGATGTACGATGGCAATTTTGCGCCGATTGGGTACACGGTCATCAATGGCAAGCAAATCCGAGCCCTAAATCTCAAGCAGGGCGGCGGCAACTTTCACCTGATGCCCAACGGGGTATTTTGGCAAGACCGTCAAGGTTTTTATATCACTGAAAGTCAAAGCATGGCAAAAAAACTGGCAAGTGGAGCCAAACCGACCTTCGCCACCCAATCTGGACCCATGCTGGTCATCGATGGTAATATCCATCCGGCATTTGATGCCAATAGTACCTCGAGAAAATACCGCAATGGTGTTGGCGTGTGTGGTCGCAATCCTAGCCGCGTCAAATTTGTGATAAGCGATACCCCTGTCAGCTTTTATGAGTTTGCCGATTTGTTCAAATCGCAATTGGGCTGTGACAATGCGTTGTTTTTGGATGGCGGTAGCGCCTCGGCATTGTATAGTCAGACGCTGTCACGCAATGACAATAAATATATGGGTGTGATGATTGCGGTGACACAAGACAAATAATGCGTATTCGGTGAGACAAGTTTATGCTGATTTAATCAGCGTTTTGCATAAAATTATCCATTTCCACATTGCAAAAATAATTTTTTAAGGTATTATAATCAGCCTAGTTTTGACAAATTTGCTTAGCAATATTTGTGACACTACCCTTTCGGGCCTATAGCTCAGTTGGTTAGAGCAGAGGACTCATAATCCTTTGGTCCACAGTTCAAGTCTGTGTGGGCCCACCATATAAAAATAAAATAACCACTTAGGTGCATTAATCCTCAGTGGTTTTTTATTTTTTAAATTTTAGTGATTAAATAGCAAGCAGATTACGTCGATATGAATCACTATTTTAAATCCGTACTGATGTTAGTTATTTTTGATTATTACTTATTTTTGACTGCTATTCGGTTTTGATAGTCTGAATGAATCCCCCAACGATTATTCCCATCAACTAACTCGTAGTTTAGCATTTGACAGTGGTGCTTTTTATAGTGTTTCTTCGGCACCTTCAATGATAAAGGCACGATAATTTGCCCCTTTTAGGCGATGTTGTAATGCTTCTTGATAGACGGGACTGTTATACCAGTCTCGCGCGGCTGCCATATCAGGAAAGCGTAGAATAACAGCGCCTTCAATTTCATTGCCTTCAAGCACTTCTAATTGACCATAAAAAGCCAAGGGTGTTAGCTCACGACCTTCACGAGCAAGCGGCGCTTTTTGTGCATATTGCGCCAGTTCCTCAGCGTCCGTAGTTTGCTCACGGGTAAATACCACATACGCAGACATGGGCTACTCCTTATTTAACAATTCAAGGAGTGCACTGGCGGTTGCAGCAGAAGAGGCAGGATTTTGTCCAGTAATTAGTAAGCCATCTACTTGGACATACACTTGCCAGTCACCCGCTTTAGAATAATGACCACCTTTTTCTTTGAGCATATCTTCGACCAAAAACGGTACAACTTCGGTCAATCCTACCGCTTCTTCTTCAGTATTGGTAAAACCCGTCACAGATTTACCGCTGACCAAAGGCTTGCCATCACTGGTTTTTACATGACGAAGAACACCTGGGGCGTGACAAACTGTCGCAACGGGTTTTCCTGACTCAATCGCTTGTTCAATCAGAGCAATTGAAATCGGGTCTTCTGCCAAATCCCACAATGGACCATGCCCGCCTGGGTAAAATACGGCATCATAATCAGCGATAGAAATTTCGCTAAGTTTATGCGTCTGTGCCAATGCTTGCATTGCTACGGGATCTGCTTCAAAGCGATGCGTGGTTTCAGTTTGTGCATCGGCTAAGTTACTTTTTGGGTCTAGCGGTGGCTGTCCACCTTGAGGTGACGCTAGGGTAACTTCAGCACCCGCATCAATAAAGGTGTAATACGGTGCTGCAAGTTCTTCTAGCCAAAAACCTGTTTTCTTACCAGTATTGCCGAGTTTGTCATGTGAGGTCAGAACAAGTAAAATTTTCATGTTATTTTCTCTGATAGTTTTTAGAATTTGGGTTATTGCTACATGAGCACAGCGATAGTTCGTATGTGCAAAATGCAAAATACCGAGCAAATTAACCCGTTATTTGATAGCTGTTATCTGGTAGCCATTATTGAGTAGCTGTTATTTAATAGCCTTGCATTCTTGATAGCATTGACAAAACGTGTGAAATTAAGCCTACAGGCTGCTTGATATTGGCTAGTTTAGAAAATAGCGTTCTGACGTATATTTAGTCAGCGAGGCGTGATGATAAAAAATAGGTAAAAAACGGCATCAACGACTAGCTAGTTGACTGATTTAACTAGACTGATGCAATAAAACGCTACCTAGCGTATCATCTAGAATATCAAATGACAGGCAGCGCTTTAGAGAATTTAAGCATCAGTCTAACCTGGTAGTTTACTTGCCAACACATCTACTTTTTCAATAGAAGGCGGTTCTGAAAATAGTTCATCTGCTTGAGCCATCAAAGCGGCGGCAACCTTGCCCGATAAATGAGCCTCGCGACCTGCTTCATCAGGGAATGCATCAAAAATACCAAAGGTTGAAGGTCCAAGGCGTAGACCAAACCATGCAACTGTGGCAGGTTCTTCATTGACGATAGGCAGACCAGCTTTTAGGAAATCTTCTACTTGTTGTTCTTTACCTGGTTTAGCTTCAAGACGGACATATAAAGCGGTTTTAACCATCACTAATACTCCAATATTGACTAGCCGACATTGACTAGCATCAAAATTGAGTCTAAACCACTGTTATATTCATGTCAAACGGCTTTAGCGCATAGCTTTGTTGTATAAAGGTTACATAAACCTTTACGCTTTAAGTCGTGGGGAATGTCTGTATAAGCTTAAATTTGAGGTTGATATTACTTCCTTTATGCTTGCTTTAACCATAACCTTGCTTTAACCATAACAAAGAAACAAGCATAAGTGATAAGGTGTAAATGATGTTGCACTCGCCACCTTTGATTGGGTACACTGGTACAACAATAAATGACGGCATTTTACCAACGGCTATTTTTGGCGAAAACACAGGCGCAAAAGCTATGACCTTAACTAGCGCCCTTGACCTTGCACCTTTAGCATAGACTCAGAATATCGACTATCTTTCATTAATTCTATCAGATTAGACTGACTGACCCAAGCCAGCCTATCTGCAATACACTAAAAACACTGCATTTAATTAAACTAACCCGCTATTAAATCCACTATTACAAAAGGACAAATCTATGAAAGCCGTATCGTATGTTATAAATAACCATGATGATTTTAAAAATTCATTGGTAGATATTGAAAAAGCGAAGCCTACGCTTAAGGAACGTGATGTACTGGTAAAAGTTCAGGCAATCTCTGTGAACCCCGTTGATACCAAAGTGAGAAAAAATTCGTCTGAAGCAAATAATCGTATTTTAGGTTGGGATGCCGTTGGGGAAATTATCGAAATTGGCTCAAAAGTTACCTCGTTTAAAGTAGGAGATTCTGTTTGGTATGCGGGCGATTTAACCCGAGATGGTAGTAATGCTGAGTTTCAAGCAGTCGATGAGCGCATCATCAGTCTTAAACCCATTACAGTATCTAATGCAGAAGCCGCAGCATTGCCATTAACTGCTATCACCGCATGGGAAATGTTATTTGATCGGTTTCAAATTTCAGAAACAGAAGTTGGCAGTATTTTGATTATTGGTGGTGCAGGCGGTGTAGGCTCAATCGCTATCCAACTCCTAAAAGCAAAAACAAATCTGACCGTGATAACCACAGCGTCACGTGAAGAAACGAAATCTTGGGTAAAATCATTGGGTGCCGACCATGTCATCGACCATAGCAAAGATTTAAACGAACAAATCGAAGCACTAGGCATTGAAAAACCAAAATACGTCTTCTCTACCAATCATACAGACACCTATATCAAGCAAATAGTTTCTCTGATTGCACCACAAGGTAAGCTTGGATTGATCGATGATCCACAAACCTTTGATATTATGCCGTTTAAGACTAAATCTATTTCTATCCATTGGGAGCTCATGTTCACCCGTTCAATGTTTGAAACCGATGATATCGAAAAGCAAGGTAATCTATTGCAACAGGTTGCCCAGTTAGTTGACCAGCAAAAAATTAGAAGTACGCTTAACCAAAATCTAGGCAATATTAACGCTGCAAACTTGGAGAAGGCGCATAAGCTGCTTGAATCAGGTAAGTCAAAAGGCAAAATTGTACTAGAAGGTTTTTAAAACAGCTCTTGCAAAACATATTCTGGCTAAAAACAGACTCTTAAAATAACTCACCAAACGGCTGGCAGAACGAAAACTGCCAGCCGAAATCACTCATCATCTTGGCTATGCCAATATGCCAAACTCGACAACTAAAACGACAATCAATAAATCACTGCCACTAAGATGACGATAAGCGATGCCATCAGTATAGAGATGACAGAAATCAACGCGGCTTGGGTATATTGATGGTTCATACAGTTATTCCGACACGCTGATATGCGCTATGAATCTAATAAACTTTGCGTATAATTTTCGATACCCATCGAGGTCAGCAGTTCCATTTGCGTTTCTAGCCAATCAATGTGCTCTTCACTCCCGTCTTTAAGTTTAATCAATAATTTGCGAGAGACAAAATCACGTTTCTGCTCACATAAAGCAATCGCATTTTTGATGATGTCAGTTTTTTGATACTCTAGTTGCAAATCACAACGCAAAATTTCAGCGACATTTTCACCGATTAAAATTTTGCCAAGCTCTTGCAAGTTTGGCAGACCATCTAGCATTAAGATACGCTCAATGAGGTCATCTGCCCATTTCATCTCATGAATCGACTGATGATACAATTTTTCGTTAAGTTCACTCAGTCCCCAGTTTTTGGCGATACGCGCGTGTAAGAAGTACTGGTTGATAGCAATCAGTGCCTGACCCAAAACTTGGTTTAGCGCTCTTAGAATTTCTTTATCGACTTGCATAATGTTTACCTTAGTTGCCTTAGTGCTTGGTCGCCTTATTCAGAGATGTCACCGAGCTGAGATTGCAGATAATTGGGCAGTCCCATCATATCAATCAGTCTTAGCTGCTGCTCTAACCAATGCGCATGGTCTTCTTCGGTATCGACCAATTGGGCGACCAAAATCTCACGGGTTACATAGTCTTGCTCTTGCTCACAAAGCGCAATGCCGTCTTTGAGATGTTGACGAACCGCATACTCAAGCTGTAGATCGGCTTTTAGCATACTTGGCACATCATGACCGATGTTGATATCGGCAACTTTCATGTTGGGTGTGCCTTCTAGCATCAACACCCGATTGATTAAGGCACGCGCATGATCGCTTTCTTCTTCCATTTCATGATGCATACGCGTATGAAGTTTTAGATAATGCCATTCATGATACATTTGCGAATGAATAAAGTACTGGTCACGAGCCCCCAGTTCACCACTAATTAAGAAATTTAGATAATCAATAACAGCTTGGCTGCCTTTCATGGGTATATCCTTGAAAAATGAACAGAAACAAAGGTTGGGTATTATCTGAAATACTAAATTAAAGTGACGTTAAAAACAATTCACCGCAGCAAATAATTTACAATATTTTTCAATCGCTCATTCATTGAGATTAATGAATAAGTTTGGGTGTGTGCGCTAACAGCTCATTAGGCAACTTAATAAACTAGGCAACATTAATACACTAGGCAACTTCAATAAATAGGTGCGTATAGTTATTGATGCTTTGGGCGTACTCTTCGAGATAACCTTCAATCATTGGCTGACAGCCACCACAGCAAGTAGCCACATCAAGCTCAGCTTGTAACGCCTCTAAGCTGTCATGACCTTGTTCAATGGCTGTTTTGATTTGACTTTCTTTGACCGCATTACAGATACACACAAACATACGCACCTCGTTGATAAATTTTCTTATATAATAATGATAATTATTCTTATTATCAATAAAAATTTTATCAATCAGGTTATTCACTGACAAACGCAATTTTGGTTAGCTTGTTTTCGCTTGCTGTTGCTAGGATTTGTGCGACGGTATCATATCGGCTGTCTTTATCAACGCGTAGCTGAATGCTTGGGGTCTCGCTTAATTTGCCTTGTTCGGCAAAGCGCGTGTTTAATTGCGCCAAACTGATACTGGCATCATCCCAAAAAATCTTGCCATCTTTATCAATGCTTACTTGTATCACTTTGGGCGGAGCTTCATTGACTTGTGCCGAGGTTTTGGGCAAATTTAGCGGTACACTGGGATTGATTACCGTTGCCGTCACCAAAAAAATAATCATCAAGACCAGCATGATATCAATCAGTGGAATCAGATTGATTTCATTCATGCCCGTCGACGCGTCATCACCGAGTTGAAATGCCATAAGTTATTCCCTGTTTATCTGTTTATCTGTTTAGCTTATCTGTTTAGCGTTGGGTCAAGGTTAGGCGTTTTTCAGCATTAAGTCAGCGGCGTTAGTTTGTTGCTTGGGCTGCGAGCTGGTTTGCAAATGAGGTTGAGCGGCTAAACTAGTTTGCGTAACTTGGCTGGAAGAATTCATCAACACGTTGGCAAGCAAGGTATGCGCCGTGTCATTCGCTTGGTGCATGGCTTTGCGATTAATTCGTACTATGACATTGTACATAATGACCGCAGGAATCGCTACCGCAAGCCCAAGCCCAGTCATAATCAAAGCCTCCCCAACCGGTCCTGCGACTTGACCAAGTCCGGCTTGACCTGATTTAGCAATGCTATGCAACGCATGAAAAATCCCCCACACGGTACCAAATAGCCCAATAAAAGGGGCAATGGCAGCGGTCGTGCCAAGGATATTTAAGCCCTGCTCACTGGCAAAACGGTAGCGATTGAGCTGTTGCAGTAACTGCTGCTCAGTGACCAATTTTTGATTGTCTAGAGATAAGGTGGCGAGTTGAGATTGCTGTTGGTAAATTTGCTGAGTCAAATCTTGCGACACTGTCTTAGCAATTTTTTGGCTATTTAAGATACGTAAAATGCCTGTAATCCAAGACAGCATCGATAACGCAATTAACACAAAAAATAACGTCTTGGTCACTACATCTGTATATTGCCAGTAATTTGCAAAATCCATAATCATTCCTATAACACGATAAATATAAAAACTAACTTTAAATGTTAGTATAAATGATAATCATTATCAACAAAAATATTAAAAATTAGGCTTAATTTAACCAGCGACTGTATTAAACCACTTTAATTAAGCGAGTTTAAAATATTAAGCAACTTTGAAATCACATGACTTTAAAATTAAGTAGCTTAAAAATTAAGTAACTTTAAAACCTCATACTTTTTTATCTTCGCTTTGTGTTATACCAAACCCAATAATTAAAGCACTGCCCAATGACGAGCAGTGAGCGACTTAACCGTAGCCACCTGTTTAGCAAAATTACACCAAGCCTGACAAGCGGCATCTACAATAGCTTCATAACTATCAAAACAGCGATTTGATAGCCAGTGTTGCTTAATATACTGCCAAACCTGTTCAATCGGATTTAATTCAGGCGAATAAGGCGGTAGCTTCAAGATAGTCAGGTTTGGTAAATTATAGCGCTCTTTATGCCATACCGCCCCATCCATGACCACAACCGCATAGCGACCTTTGGGTACCGCTTGGCTAATTGCTTGTAAATGTCGTTTCATACACTCGCCATTAGCATAAGGCATGATGAGTCCCACACTTTGACCCGTGGCAGGACATACTGCCCCATAAAGGTAAGTCGAGATAAACTGCTGTTGACGGACTACACGCGGTCTTTTACCACGGTAATGCCATATTCGGGTGATTGAACCTTGCTGACCAATCCGGGTTTCATCTTGAAACCAGATGTCAACATCGCTTAGCTTAGTATCTTCGGGCAGTATGGCAGTTACCTGCTCTATGAAGTTTTTTTAAAGGCTTCTTGGGCGTTAATGTCAGCCTGCGGGTGCTTACTTCTGGCACTTATCCAACTCATACCAATTCGAGCCAGTAGTTCGTAGATGCCATTGACGCTATAGCTTGCTTGATAATGCTCGTGAGCAAGCTTTTGGATGTCTTGTCCTGTCAGTCTGCCGCCACCGCGTTTTGCTTGGCTGTCAACTATTAGTTGCTTGAATGCCTCAATATGCTCTGGAGCCAATTTGCTGTTTCTGCCGCTTCTTGGTTTGTCATAGAGGCTATCAAGCCCTGATGCTTGGTAGCGTCTACGAGTACGTCGTGCGGTTTCAATGTTGATGTTTAAGTTTTCTGCAATCTCAAAGCTGTGTTTGCCAATGCGATATTGGTGAAGGATGTAAAGACGTGTTCTGGCTCTGGCGTTACTTTCAGTTTTGGCAAGTTCGCCAAAGTCATAATCATCTAGGCTGTGTTTTGGGTTTGATTCTTTCATATAGCTATAATACTATATTTTATGGGTTTGGTATTAGATATATTAGAACTTGTATTCAATACCCGTACCTACGATAGTGTCATCTTTGTTATTGTCACGGCTGATTTGCCCTGCATAAATATGACCGGTTGTGGCTTTATTGAATGCATATTCTCCACCAACTGCGATTTCATTTACATCATTATCTTTTACGCCTTTCTCGTCAGTGGTATTAACATATTGTGCTTTAACTGCCCAAGGGGTATCGGTGATTTTATACTTACCACTAATCAGCCAAGATTTTTCATCTTCACTGGCTTTGTTAACACGGTTGTTGTTAACGATGCTATAATTATCGTAGTATTGGCTTTGTTGGTATAGAGCACCTAAAGCTAGGCCAGGAACCATATTCATTTTGCCCATATCTAGATCAGCAACCAAACGCCACGTATTATCAATCACGCCAGTAGTATTTACATTGTTAGCACCCATGTCTTTGTCATAAGCACCGGCTAGATAAACACCATTTTTGTCATAGGCTAATAATGCAGAATAACCGTTATCTTTTACTTTTCTATCACGATAGACTGCAGGCTTCGTATCAGATGCTGCGGAAACGAGAATATCACCGTCGGCATCAGTTTCTGATAATGCGGTAGCTGCCATAAAACTCACTGGCATACCAACAATGGTCGGTGATTTATAAGCCACCACATTGTTAGCACGGTATTCACCTGAAACACCCGCATTTTTCATATCAAGTAAGGTAGTATTAAACACGTCAACTTTGTGTTGTGCAATTTTCAATGGGGTATTATGACGTCCCGCTAGTACAGTACCTAAAGTGTTGTGGGCTAAGCCTACATAAGTATCAAGTGAGTAAAATTGACCTTTACCATTTGTATCAGCATCAACATCAATACCATATTCTAATTGGTAAATAAGTTTAGTGGTGTCAGTTAAATCGTCTTGACCTTTAAAACCGATACGTGATGAATTAGAGGTAAGTTTAAATGTGTCTTCATCTGTCTTGTTAGCTGCAGCATAGTCTGTATTAACATAATCTAAGGTTAAAAATACTTTACCATAAACAGTCGGTGCAGCATGGGCAGCAGTGATTGAAGCTAAAGCGATAGCTGAAGCTAGAGCGATTTTTTTCATAAGGATTTCTCCACAGTATCCTAGGTGAAACTACACAGATGCGTAGCAATTCTTTTGTATAGATATAGTCATAACTGAATTATAGTGAACAAGGTTGTTCGTGGTGAGCCTGTCGAACCATAACGACCGTTACCCTTCGACAAGCTCACCATAAGACACAATCATATCCAATTGCTCATTGGGTTTGGCATAGGTCGTTAGGCTTCGCTGAAATTGCTGATCGTTACTGGCATAGCCAAGTTTAACCTTTGCCCCCATTTTTTGATCAGGTAGTAGCAAGTCTTGTGCATCCACCGTGGTAAACGCCACACCGCCACCGATGGCATTATTGCCCAAAGTCACCGAGTTATTACCCACTGACACCTCTGTTGTTTTATACAAATCTGGGTCAAGTCCACTAATTCCGGAGTGGTTAAAACCGCGCGTTTCCGGTTGGCGCACCCCATCCACGGTGATTTTTAAGGCACTGCCTGCATTGTCTGAGCCCAAACCGCGAATATAAATATGCTGATCCATCCCCGAAGTGCCACCGACATTCACCCCAGCAACCGTCGGTAAATATTGATTGAGTAAATCAGCTTGCTGTACCTTGACTGAGGTCTCATGGCGGACGTTCTCAGTCTGTTTTGCTGGGGTATATTGACGGGCATTAAAAGTAATGGTCTGCAAAGTAGTGACGGGTTCTGGCTCACTCGCTGTTGCCAACGATGAATAAAGGGTGGTTAATACACACAGAGTTAAATAGCGCAAAGCACCACGCGGCGGTAAACTAGCATTGGCAGTATTCATAAAATCACTCAGATATATAAAAAAAGAGAAGCGTTACAAAGCGGTAAGAATAATAATATAAATGATAATCATTATCAATTAATTTTTCCAATTATTTCCCTTTTTTTTCGAATATCTAACGCTAGTTATCAATAAGTAACCAAGTAAAATCAGGCAACATCAAGCGAAATTATAAAGTGGCTTAAAGTTCGCCCAATAATCCTTTCAACAAGTTATAACAATTTCACCCCGCTAAAATTTTGCTAATCTCTCCTAGACAGGAGCCACAATTGGTGCCTGCTTTGCAATGTTTACCAACCTCAACGACGGTTTTACAGTGATATTTTTTTATTGTCTCAACAATGGTGTTTTCACCCACTGACATACAAGAGCAAACAATCCGCCCTGTATCAATAAAACCCGTGGCAGGTTTGCCCATTAGTAGCCATTTACGCGTATGGCTATCGAGCGTTGTGCCAAATTGGCTATCTAGCCAGTTATGGGTGGGTAGTTTATGCTCGTGGGTGCTCAAAAATACTAGCGCATGGACTTGCCCATTTTGCAATATCGCAAGGCGTAAATCTTGGCTGGTGTTATCGGTATCAATATGTTGATAATGGATAATATCAAAGTTGTAGGCTTGCGCTGGTTGATTGAGCCATACACTTAACTGCTGTTGCCAATATTGCTTATCAAACCAAGTTGTCATGAACGCAGACTGATTATCAATGGCAAAAAAATACTGGCTACTGTTTGACTGGCGATTACGCACCCAATAAGTCATATCTGGCGATTCGAGCCAAGTTAGCAGGTTTTCATCACAGTGTTTATCAATCAATAACCATCCAAATGCTTGCATGGTTAGCTTTTGCAGCCTGACAGGTTGGTGCTTGAGCTGCGGTTGCTGTGAAAAGGGGTCATGATGATTGCTGATAAGCTTACCGACACGCGCATTGGCGGCAAAGTGTTGATTCCAGTGCATAGGTATAAACACATCGCCTTGGCGTTGTTTTTCAGTCACATCTGCCCGCACTAAGATAGTACCATTGGGACTGTTAATTTGCACAAAATCGTTATTTTGTACACCCAAAGGTTTGGCGTCACTCGGGTGAATCGCAACCAGTGGGTGCGGTAAATGCTGATTGAGCTGTGGGGCAATCCCTGTACGGGTCATGGTATGCCATTGGTCACGCGAGCGACCTGTGTTAAGCACTAGTGGATATTGCTCATCAGGCAATGACTTGGGTACCGCAGGATTAACGGTGACAAAATGCAGTTTTTGGGTATCAGTATAAGTTGTGCCGATAGTGGTGTGTGCGTCTTGTTTTTGTAGTCCAAAATAATGCGGTTGACCCCATTGAAACGGTGCCAAATTATCATACTCGTTTTGGCTAATATTGGCTAAATGACTGATATTAAAACTTCGACTATCTGTATTTTTTTCACCGCCATTCTTCTCGCCACTAAGCCGAGCGTGTTCGGCAAACACTTGGTAGTCGTGGGTGTAATCAAAACCCACAAAACCCATTTTCTGTGCCACTTGGCTGACTATCCACCAGTCGGGCTTGGCATCAGCAAATGGGGTGACTAAGCGGCGCTGGCGAGAGATACGGCGTTCGCTGTTGGTGACCGTGCCTGATTTTTCACTCCAGCCTTGCGCGGGCAAAACCACATGAGCAAAGTCGAGCGTGTCGCTGTCTTTTGAGCAGTCAGACACGATGACCAGTGGGCATTGCTGTAACGCCATGGCAAATTTGTCTGCTTCTGGCAGACTGACCACAGGATTGGTCGCCATAATCCAAATCGCTTTAATTTGCCCCTCCAAAATAGCATCGGCACATTGGGTTGCCTTGACACCATCTTTACCACTAATGCTAGTCGGTGCTTGCCAAAAGTTGGCTACTGTTTGACGATGGTCGCTGTTTTTGAGCTCAAAATGACTGGCTAGCAGATTGGCTAACGCCCCGACCTCTCGCCCACCCATGGCATTGGGCTGTCCTGTAATTGAGAATGCCCCTGCCCCTTCATAACCCAGTTTGCCTGTATAAAGGTGGCAATTGATAATGCTATTCACCTTATCGGTGCCATTACTGGCTTGATTGACACCCATGGAGTAAAAACTCACGGTTTTCGTGGTAGTGGCAAACAATTGGTAAAACTCGGTTAAATCACTTTCGTTGACACCGCAGATTTTGGCAACTTTTTTAATCGTCCAACTGTCACTGGCTGCAAGCGCATCAGCAAGATTGTCACAATGCCTGAGATAATCGTGATTGGCATAGCCGTTTTGGTGCAAGTAATTGAGTAGTCCGACAAATAAATGGGTATCTGTGCCGGAGCGAATCGGCAAATGCAAGTCAGCAATCGCGGTGCTGTCAGTGGCTCGCGGGTCAATTACCACGATTTTTTTGTTGGCATTGGCTTGTTTGCTGGATTTTAACCGACCAAATAAAATCGGATGACACCACGCCATATTCGAACCGATAATGATAAATAGGTCGCTGTTTTCGATGTCTTCATAATTACAAGGCACAGTGTCCGAGCCAAATGCTCGCTTGTAGCCAGCCACCGCTGATGACATACACAGTCGAGAATTGGAGTCCAAATTATTGGTACCCAAAAAACCTTTGGTAAATTTGTTTGCCACGTAATAATCTTCGGTGAGCAGTTGCCCCGATACATATAGCATAACGCTGTCGGCGCCATATTCATCAATGGTCTGTTGCAATGATTTGGCAACAAAATCGGTGGCGGTATCCCAATCGACTGGCTCGCCATGAATCATCGGATGTGCCAAACGGCGGTCACGATCGAGCGTATCGCCCAACGCTTTGCCTTTGGAGCATAATTTGCCAAAATTGGCAGGATGGGTTGGATCACCGTCAATGCTGACGTGTTGGGTATTCTCATCAATCGTCGCCAACACGCCACAGCCAACACCGCAATAGGCACAGGTAGTCTTGACTTGTGTCAGGGGAGATTTTTGTGGTGCTAAATGTTGTATAGTTGTTGTCACACGTTAACCTTTTACTATTTTTGATTTCTACCAGTCAGATCAGCCCGCCAGCAACTCTTCACAAAACGCTTTGCCAAACAGTAATTTATCTTTGATGGCTGAAATATCTTGTTGATTTTGAATCAGTTCAAAAAACCAACCGCCCTCTTGTACATCACCATATAGCACTGCAGATAAAATACGGTTGTCTTTTACGGTGATTTTTTGGTAGATGCTATGGCTAGGGTCTTGATAAATCAATTGCTCGCAGTCGTGACTTACATCGATATCACCTGCCGAAAATAGTGCCACGCCCGAGACCTTTAGTTTGGTTGCTGTTGGTTGTATGCTAAACACGGGCGAGGTGCTGCCTGGCTGCTCGTTTAAGGTATGTAGCAGAATATTGGCTTGCTCATACACAGGTGCGACGAGCCCAAATAGTTGGTTGTCAAACTGTACACACTCACCAATCGCATACACGTCTGGGGTATGGGTTCGCATTTGGTTATCAACCAAAATCCCCCGCTCGCAACTGATACCGACCTGTTGCGCAAGGGCAATATTGGGTCGCACGCCGACGGTCATGATAATGCAATCGCTGTCAATGGTTTTGGCAGGGATGGATGTGTCGACATTATCCGTGTAAGTCAGTCCAGTGACCTGGTTATCCTCATCCACACAAATCGCTTGGGAGTTGGCGTTGAGCACAAACTCAATACCTTTGTTTTCAAAGTAAGTTTGCAGTAAATCGGCAGCGGTTTTATCCAGTTGGCGATTGAGTAAATAGCCTGCCCCATGCACCACAGTGACTTTCGCTCCCTGTTGTACCAAAGCATTGGCAGCCTCAAGACCGAGTAATCCACCGCCGATAACCAGACATTTTGGAGATTTTTATGCCAATTCGGTGACGTTTTCTATCTTTTAACACCAATTCCAGTTTTTAGTTGAGTTTGAAATTGGTGTCGATAGAAGGTCGCTGGTTTGTGCAAAGGTCTTTAATCAATTAAAAAGTTTTATAAGGTAAAAACTTTCCTGATAACAGGATATTGACGCGGTCTCCTGCAGGATTGTTTTCACGTTGAATGTCCATCGAAAAATCAATCGCACTCATAATCCCATCGCCAAATTCTTCATGAATTAACTCTTTTATGGTTAAGCCATACACACTGATTACTTCATATAAGCGGTAAATCAATGGATCAGAAGGCACCGCTGTTGGCAAGCTACCTTTATAAGGCACAACCTTTAACCACTTTATCTCATTTTCATTTAAATTAAATAAGCCACCTACTTTATTTGCTTGTTCATCATTTAAAGTCATTTGACCTAAGCAAGCGGCAGTAACCCATTCTTTGCTAAGTCCCACTTCTTTAGCAACTTTTTCCCAGGTCAGACCTTTAGAAACTTTGGTTGCAATAATTTTTTCTGTTACTTCTAGGCGATTTTTAATCATCATAGTCTCCTGATAAATTAGGTAAAGCAATTTATGTCATTTAACTTTATAAGCGATTTATGAAGAAAAAGTCTTCAAATTTAGTTAAGCAAAAGCCATGCCAAATGACTTTACGTTCTAAATACCGTAATTCTAAACTACAGAAAAGTTATGGGGAAATTATTGAAAATTTGATGAAACATCATTGATAAGTTGCACCAAAAAGATATGGATGCACAAGATTAGATTGATTATATTTTAAAAAATTAAGTAATAATTCTAAATATTAATCTTTAAATTAATCATTTCATATAAATTTTATGAAAATATTAAAAAAATATATTTACTTGTAATTCAATATTTTAATCAATTATTTAATAAATATTCTAGCTATACATTTTAATTTGGCACACCAGTTGCATCCACTGTTTTGTAATTATTAATTAATGATTGCAAAGTGAGTTTAGTGAATTCTATTTTTCTCAGTTATGTTGGAGTTTTGGTATGTCTTATCTATCCCCAAAAGAGTTTGTCACTAAAATGGTTGATTCGGGTGAATCAAAACTAACCATGTCTTTACGCGATACATTGATTCGATCTTACATGGCTGGTGCTATTTTAGCATTGGCAGCAGTATTTGCCGTCACAGTAGCCACACAAACAGGGGTGCCTCTACTAGGAGCGTTATTATTCCCAGTGGGTTTCTGCATGTTGTATTTAATGGGTTTCGATCTCTTAACGGGCGTATTTATGTTAACTCCTCTAGCCCTACTTGATAAACGTTCAGGCGTCACGGTCAATAAAATCCTTCGAAATTGGGGTTGGGTATTCTTGGGTAACTTTGCAGGCGCACTCACTGTCGCAGTTATTATGGCTTTTGTTTTTACCTATGGCTTCAATACACCTGCTGGACCTGTAGGTGACAAGATTGCCCACATTGGTGAAGCCCGTACTCTTGGCTATGCTAAATATGGTGTCTCAGGTTGGCTTACTATTTTTTTACGCGGGGTTTTATGTAATTGGATGGTCTCAATGGGAGTTGTTGGTGCCATGGTATCAAGTAGCGTTTCAGGCAAAGTTATCGCGATGTGGATGCCTATCATGTTGTTCTTCTTTATGGGGTTTGAGCATTCAGTCGTAAATATGTTTTTATTCCCATTTGGTTTAATTATGGGTGGCAACTTCTCTGTCATGGACTACTTAGTTTGGAATGAAATCCCGACAGCACTTGGTAACTTGGTTGGTGGTATCACGTTTACTGGCTTAACCCTTTATGCAACTCACTATAAAACAGGTGCAAAACGTAATTTAGTTGCCATGAATAATACTACAGTGAATAAAAGCTTAACCAAACGCATTGCATAGTTTTTATCACCATTTTTAAGAATGTAATTACCCCTAATAAATCCCTTAGGAGCATTTCGCAAGATTACTTTTAAGGGACTGCTAAATCGAAAGCAACTAACTTCTAATTCACTATTTCCAAAATTTTAATCTATAGCCATTTAATATCATGATGGCTTTATGAAGAATAAACCAGCGTTAAATCAAGGACAAAGCATGAAAAATCTTATCGTCATCGGTAATGGCATGGTCGGGCATCACTTTATCGAAAAAGCGATTGAAAAAAACTTGCACCAAATTTATCAGATTCATGTATTTAGTGCAGAAAAACGCCCAGCATATGACCGTGTCTATTTATCCAGTTATTTTGAACATAAAGATGCCAGTCAATTAAACTTGGTCGATTTAGCGCACTATAAGCAAGCTGGCATTACCTTGCATTTAGGTGAAGCGGTTAACCACATTGATGCGCAAAGTAAAATCGTCACAACAATCAAGGGTAATGCGCTTGAGTTTGATAAATTGGTACTCGCCACTGGCTCTTATCCTTTTGTCCCGCCTGTTAAAGGCAATCAACATGCCCACTGCCATGTGTATCGCACCATTGATGACTTAGATGCTATTTTAGCAACTGCGGACAATCCACGTGTCCAACGTGGTGTGGTGGTTGGCGGTGGCTTATTGGGATTAGAAGCCGCCAAAGCCTTGGTAACACTGGGTTTAACCACGTATGTAGTCGAGTTCGCACCCCAACTTATGGGCGTACAGCTAGATGCCGCAGGCGGAGAGTTGCTAAAGAAAAAAATCGAAGACTTGGGCGTTACGGTACTAACCGGTAAAAATACTCAGCAAATCATCGATAACCATGACGATGACGCCAGTTTTTTAACCATGCAATTTGCTGATGGTAGCTTGCTTGATACCGATTTGATTCTATTTAGTGCTGGGATTCGCCCTGAAGATACTATGGCACGAGATTCTGGGCTAAAACTTGGCGAACGTGGCGGTATCGTCATTGATGACACATGTCAAACAAGCGAGCCAGATATTTATGCGATTGGAGAATGTGCATTATGGGATAACAAAATCTACGGGCTGGTCGCCCCAGGCTACACCATGGCAAGCGTATGTGCCTCACAAATAGCAGGTGAGCATGACAGCCTATTTGACGGTGCGGACATGAGTACCAAACTTAAACTCATGGGCGTCGATGTCGGCAGTATTGGCGATGCCCATGGTAAAATCAAAGACAGTTTAAGCTTTGTCTACCAAAACCCAAAAACAGGCGTGTATAAAAAATTAGTCACCTCGGACGATGGCAAACGCTTGCTCGGTGCGGTACTTGTGGGTGATACGGAAGATTACAGCAACTTGCTCCAGTTATTTTTAAATGGTATTGATTTACCATTACACCCAGAAAGCTTGATTTTACCAAATGTCGAAAAACCCGTTATGGGCGTTGAAAATCTGCCCGATACCGCTACCCTATGCTCATGCTATAACGTTAATAAAGGTCAAATCTGCGCAGCAGTGGACAATGGGGCCATGACTTATGAAGACATCAAGAGCTGCACCAAGGCCAGTACAGGCTGTGGCGGTTGTGCCCAAATCGTCAAAGATACCTTAGTGTCAGAACTTAAAAAACGTGGTATCGAAGTTAAAAATCATATCTGCGAGCATTTTTCTTACTCTCGCCAAGAGTTGTATCACTTGGTGCGTGTCGGCAATATCCACACCTTTGAAGAGATGATTGAAAGACACGGACACGGCGATGGCTGTGAAATCTGTAAACCAACGGTTGGCTCGATTTTGGCGTCTTGTTGGAATGACTATATCTTAGATAAACCACTGGTTGCGCTACAAGATACCAATGATGCTTTCTTGGGCAATATCCAAAAAGATGGTACTTACTCAGTCGTGCCGCGTATTGCGGGCGGTGAAATTACCGCCGAAAAACTCATCGTACTGGGCGAAGTGGCTCGGGATTTTGGACTTTACACCAAAATCACTGGTGGGCAACGTGTGGATTTATTTGGTGCACGTATTGACCAATTGCCCGATATTTGGGAACGCTTAATCAATGCAGGTTTTGAAACAGGGCATGCCTATGGCAAGTCTTTGCGTACCGTCAAATCTTGCGTCGGTAGCACATGGTGTCGCTATGGGGTTGATGATAGTGTGGGACTGGCAATTAAACTGGAAAACCGCTACAAAGGCTTACGCTCACCGCATAAAATCAAATTTGGCGTATCAGGCTGTACCCGTGAATGTGCTGAAGCCCAAGGCAAAGATATTGGCATTATCGCCACCGAAAATGGCTGGAATCTATATGTCTGTGGCAACGGCGGTATGCGTCCTAGACATGCTGAGCTGTTTGCCAGTGATTTGGACACAGCCACGCTGGTTAAATATATCGATCGTTTCTTAATGTTTTATATCAAAACTGGCGACCGTTTACAACGCACGTCAGTCTGGCGTGAAAAAATGGAAGGTGGTCTTGAGTATATTCAAGACGTGGTTATCAATGATAGCTTGGGCATTGCTCATGAGCTTGAAACCCAAATGCAAGCGGACATTGACGCTTACCAGTGCGAATGGAAAACCACACTGTCTGACCCAGAGCGCCTTAAACGCTTTAAGCACTTTATCAACAGTGACAAAGTCGATGACAACGTGGTGTTTGTCGAAGAGCGGAGCCAAATCCGCCCTGCAACTGCCGATGAGAAGTCAGTGATTGGCCAAGACGCAACCGAATTCTCAGACCAGACTGCATCACCTGCCTAACGTTAATAACATTCACCAAACTGGGATGTCCCATGGGCATCTCATCGGGTAAAAAATACGGAATCAAATCATGAATGAAATCTGTAAACTAGACGATATCATCCCTGAAACTGGCGTTTGTGCGCTAGTCAACGGCGAACAAGTTGCCATCTTTCGGACCCATCATGACGAAGTATATGCCATGCATAACTTTGACCCATTTAGCAAGGCTAACGTCATTTCTAGGGGACTACTTGGTAGTTGCGACATCGATGGGCAAAAAGTGCGTTATGTCGCGTCACCTATGTATAAACAACGTTTTGACTTGGCAACAGGTAAGTGTCTTGATGATGAGCGAGTTTCGTTAAGATCGTATCCAGTTAAGGTCAATCATGGCGTGGTGTTTATTTAACTAAATGCCGACAATATATAAAGGGGTATAGAAATCATGCCCCTTTATCTTTACCCCAATCAAACTACACCACTAATTGTTGATAATATTGCCGACTGGCATTTAACTCATTATATAGTGATACGACTTCGCCCATAATCATCACCGCAGGCGATGGCAGTTTAGCGTCATTTTGCAATGCTTGAATAGTGCCTAGCGTACCCACCAAAACTTGCTCGTTATGACGACTGACATTGGCAATAATCGCAAATGGAGTATCGGCTGATTTACCTGCTTGTAACAGACCTTGGGTTAAATTTGGCAAGGTATTTAATCCCATATAAAACACCACGGTTTGATTATCGGCAAGCAGCTCTGCATATTGTTCATTTGGCGTGTCGGCCTTCAAGAATCCTGTCACAAATTTGACGGATTGCGCATAGTCGCGATGGGTGAGCGGAATATTGACGCTATTGGCGACTGCTAGCGCGGTGGTAATGCCAGCAATCGATTCACACGCCACCCCTGCACCAATCACGGTTTGCATTTCTTCACCGCCCCGTCCAAAGATAAACGGGTCGCCCGACTTTAAGCGTACAATAGTTTTGCCTTGTTGCGCTAGGGTGACCAATAAGCCATTGATGTCTTGCTGGGGCATGCTGTGCTTGTGGCATTTTTTACCCACATAGATTTTTTCTGCCGTTGTATTAAGTGCCAAAATCTCATCACTCACCAGATTGTCATAACAAATCACATCCGCTTGCAAGATGGTTTTATAAGCTTTGATGGTCAAGAGCTCGGGGTCGCCTGTACCTGCACCAACCAGATACACTTTGCCCTGATTTTGTACAGCTTTTGCATGTTTGGGGGTTGTAAGAAGGTCAAAACGATTTTCTTTCACGCTGTCATGGGGAAAAAATTCAACACTCACAGGGCTACTGATTGAAGGCATAGCAGTTTTCCAACATAATCAAACAAGGTAATTTAAAATTGCAATTACCATGCCTAAATTTTAACTCATACCCTTAATCCTCCCATTAATTGATGAAATTATTTTATATCCTGTTAATGTGAATAATTTCCCAAAATTTGACCTATTTATCCTAAGTCATTGAGTGAGTTCAACGCCAAATCAAATTCATTTTTGGTATTAAAATTTGCTAAAGCTATCCATTCATTCGGCAATGCAGCGGTTTGTATTTTTTTATCCGCCAAAAATTTCATCACTGCGCGCTGACCCTTATCCAAATAATCGTATAATTTTATTAATAAATCCGTACGATACAAACCCAACAATGGATAATCCTTTTCACCTTTTAAATAAATCACCGCTTCATTATCGGTTACCGCATAACGCAATTTATCAAAAACTTGATGGGTATGAACCAAACTATCACAGCTTATCACCAGTAAATAATGGTAAGGAGACATGACCTGATTCATGGCACTTGCCATGGCGGATAACGCCCCTGCCCCTTTGCCATCTTGTTGATTTGGCAGATAATCATCAATGATTTTGACGGTTGTATCATGACATAAGCGCTTACCATTATCCGCCACCATGACAGGGACATTTAAGCGTTTGGCATGACGAATATGAAAATCAAGCAAAGTTTCGCCATTTGGCAAGCTTAACAACGCCTTGGGCGAACCCATCCGAGATGATTCACCCCCCGCCAAAATCACCACCCCTGCCAATTTAATGGTCATGTTTTGGATTTTCACGCATCAGATGCGGCACAAAGTTACACGGACGGGTACGGTTGTCGAGCTGTTCTTTGATGATGCCTTTCCAGCCTGTGCGACAGGCACCCGAGGAGCCAGGTAAACAAAAAATCACCGTATTATTCGCCATACCGGCTAGGGCACGAGATTGCAAGGTTGACATGCCGATTTCATCACGAGATAACGCGCGGAACATCTCGCCAAAACCTTGTACTTCTTTATCAAACAGCGGGCTTAGCGCTTCAGGGATTTGGTCACGGATATAAAAACCTGTCCCGCCGGTGGTAATGATAGCGTGAATCGCAGGGTCGGCAATCCATTGACTCACGATCGCACGGATTTGATAAATATCATCGGTGCGTATGGCTCGCTCAGCCAGGGTATGCCCTGATTCGACAAGGCTATCGGCTAGGTATTGACCAGAGGTATCTTCTTCTAAACTGCGGGTGTCTGATACAGTTAAGATTGCGATATTAAGCGCAATAAAAGGTTTTTCAGGCTTGCTCATTGGGGTTTCCTCATTATTTTATGGGCATACAATTTTATGGGCATATCAAATATTGCCATACATTAGGCATTTGTTATAGCGTTTTTCTTTATAACGCATGTCTAGGCTGTGAATTAAGCCCATTGGTTGACCGCCTAGACGGGCATCAGCTTTGCGACGCTTGCACCCGTCCATTTATGTTAATTAAGAAAAACAATATTACTCATCTTTAACCACGACAGGCGGACCGAGCAATAAGTGCTCATCAATAAACTCATTTGCTGAATTATGCTCAGCAGACTCTGCCGTGATATACCACTGTTGATTACGGTACAGGGTCAATCTATCGCGTGTTAGCCCTCGCCATAAGCAATACATCATCACAAACACCACGATGGCAAACGGAAAGCCTGCAATAATTGCGACCGCTTGCAACGCAGATAACCCCCCTGCCACCAATAATACCGCAGCAATCACCCCTTGGCTCAGTGCCCAAAATAACCGCTGGATTTTTGGCGGATTGGTATCGCCGCCTGCGGTGAGCATATCAATCACAAAGCTTGCCGAATCTGACGAAGTGACAAACCACAACATAATCATCACCACAATCACCAGCGTCAAAGGCTTGGTTAAAGGATAATATTCAATCAGTTTAAAAATCGCACTACCATAATCGGCTTTGACTGCTTCTATCAGCCCATAATTGCCCATCAATTCCATGTGTACCGCGCTGCCGCCAAAGGTGGTAAACCAAAAGAACAACAACAGCATCGGGATAAATAACACCCCAAAAATAAACTCTCTGATAGTACGACCCCGAGAAATACGCGCCACAAAAATTCCCACAAATGGCGACCAACTCACCCACCATGCCCAATAAAAAATCGTCCAATTTGCCTGCCAGTCCGTATTGCTATACGCCTCACTCCAAAATCTTAGTGGAATAAGTTGGCTAACATAATTGCCGATATTTTCGATAAAACTATCGATGATAAACTGGGTCGGACCAAACAATAACATAAAGCCAAGCAGCAACACAGTCAGCACAATATTGATATCGCTTAAGCGTTTAATCCCTTTATCCAGCCCCGTCATCACTGATAGCGTCGCCATCGCGGTAATAATCGCAATCAGACAAAGCTGTACTGGGACATTGTTGGGAATACCAAACACATTGCTAAAGCCTGCGTTGATTTGCATCGCACCCAGCCCCAAGGAAGTCACCACCCCAAACATCGTGCCAAACACCGCAAGGGTATCGACCACATGCCCCCATTTGCCATAGATTTTTTGACCAATCAATGGGTACAGTACCGAGCGAATCGACAACGGCAAGCCACGGCGATAATGAAAATACGCCAATGACAACGCCACGACACAATACAACGCCCACGCATGAATCCCCCAATGCAAAAACGAAATACTCATCGCTTGTTTAGCCGCTTCTACGGTTTCGGCTTGCCCCATCGGAGGCGACATAAAATGATATAACGGCTCTGCCGTCCCCCAATACAACAGACCAATCCCAATCCCCGCACTAAACAGCATGCCAAACCATGATAATAAGCTATACTCAGGATGCTCTGTCTGATGGCCAAGCCGAATATCGCCATAACGACTCAAGGCAATATATAGGCTAAACACCACCGCGACATTCATCAAAATGATAAAAAGCCAACGAAAACGGTGGGTAATAAAAGACTGCAGTTGGTTAAAAACCTCACCTGCCAACTCACCAAATAACGAACCAAAAATAATAAATCCGACAATCAGCAATGCGGATGCAATAAAAACAGGGCGATTAACCCGAGGGAAAGGGCCAAACTTTTCGACTTTCACAGCATTCATAAAGATATCTTTTTATTAGATTAACTGGAAAGCAACCTTAACAAATTATTTACAATATTTCAAATTACAGCAAGATTTCACAAGGCTTATATATTACAAAAACAAAACTAAGTTTTTGATTATGAAGGATATATATCTTAACATACTGTAACATTTTAGTAGAGCAGAGAAAATACGATTAATTAATTTTATTTAATAACCCAATATTATTATGCAGGGGTTAATTCAACATTCATCATCGGTTTATCTGCTTTAATTTGACTAACTGTCGCCTCGTCTGGGTTGCTACCCCCTTAGATAATCAGGATGCTTTCAATGACGGGCTTAAAGGTAAAACGCGTTAAGGCGTTAGTGGATTTTTTGGTCATAACAAATAGCATAGATAATAACATAGATAGATGGTAAGCCCCCGACCATGTTACCTATCTCACCGAAAACCAAAGCGAGATAACACCCATTTTTTACCTATTTTTTACATAGACACTTTGTACATAAACACTCAATTTTTAGCTACGCCATTTCTAGTTACACCATCATCGACTCACAACATCAGACTTTATAAGTTGTCAATAAAATGCTCGTTTCGGTATTATAAATGCCTGAAATTTTGCGAATTTGTTCTAATACTTTATCAAAATTTTGTAACGTATCTGCCGTGAGCTCTACTAATAAATCCCATTTACCATTGGTTGTGTGCAGCTCATGAACCGCGGGATTAAGACGCAGCTGTTGAATCACCAAACTTGCCTTATTACCTTCCACCTGAATACTCATCCACGCTCGAATCAAATTTTTTTCTGCAGTTGGCTTCATTCGAATGGTATAGCCTGTGATGATACCTTTTTTCTCCATGTATTCAATACGCTTCTGCACCGTACTACGAGACAGCTTTAGCACGTCAGCAATCGCACTAATCGATAAACGGGCGTTATCTCGTAATAAACCCAGAATTTTTTCGTCATTATCATTCATTTTGACTTTTCCTATTAGCAATTTGCTCATTATAAATTAATTATAATCACTTTGTGACTTTTTTACTGGCAATTTGATTGTCTATACTAATTAACAAGCTTTGGATATTTTTACATTCAGCAATTTGCCAACGAATACTTAGTGTTTAACACCTTTTATACATAGTTATTTCTACCATTTTTTTTGATAAGGAAATCGTATGACCACGCAACCCAATCCACCAACCCGCCAAGATTTTGATCAATATATGGTCCCTGTTTTCGCCCCTGCTTCGTTTATTTTGGTTAAAGGCGACGGGGCAAAACTGTGGGCGCAAGATGGCAAAGACTATATTGACTTTGCTGGCGGTATTGCCGTCAACGCTCTAGGTCATGCTCACCCTGTGGCGGTGAAAGCCTTGATAGAACAAGGTCAAAAATTGTGGCATATCGGCAACGGTTATACCAATGAGCCTGTATTAAAACTGGCGAAACAGTTGGTTGATCATACTTTTGCTGACAAAGTGTTTTTTGCCAATTCAGGGGCAGAAGCCAACGAAGCGGCACTTAAACTGGCGCGTAAAATCGGGCTTGCCAAGGGTAAAAGCAACATCGTGGCGTTTGATAATTCATTCCACGGTCGTACGCTGTTTACTGTGGCAGCCGGCGGTCAACCAAAATATTCAAAAGACTTTG
>ENA-OOKF01000054-OOKF01000054.1-human-skin-metagenome-genome-assembly--contig:-NODE-54-length-26933-cov-5.982923_pt1 | contig 26933 bp, 28 predicted proteins | sample MGYA00248881_ERZ501000 | MGnify/ENA primary metagenome ERZ501000 (study PRJEB25958, sample SAMN03398534) | human skin metagenome | study: EMG produced TPA metagenomics assembly of the Human Skin...
AGGTGCCAGCGCTGACCAGCCCTCGAGTGAAGAAGGTCGTGGCCTTCGCGTTGGAGCAGGACGGGGATACATATGTGATGGGCGGCAACGGGCCCGACCAGTGGGACTGCTCCGGGCTGACCTCCCGTGCGTACAGCGAGGTCGGCATCGACATGCCGCGCACAGCGCAGGGGCAGCGGGACTGGCTTGCGCAGGGCAACGGCAAGCGGATCAAGCCCGGGGACGAGCGTCCCGGCGACCTGCTGTTCTGGAACAGCTACCTGGGGCCGGAGCGGATCGGGCACGTGGCGATGGTCCTGGACCCGAAGAAGAAGTCGACGATCGACGCACGTAGCCGCGCTGAGGGAGTTGGCCGGTTCTCCTACGCCGGCGCCTCCACGAAGCCGATCTTCGAGATCTGGCGCGTGGGCAACGTCAAGGCCAAGTAGAGGAAGGGACATCGCGATGCAGCGTGAACGACGACACACCCCGTACCCGTGGACGTGGGAGCCGGCCGTGGTCGCCTTGATGGGCGTCCTGCTGGCGGTCCTGCTCATGATCCACGTCAGCCGTGCGGCGGCGAACTGGGTCGTGGGCGGGGGGTGGACGTGGCCGCCCGGCCGAGACCTGCTCGGCAGCACCCTCGCGGTCCTGCGTGGCGACGCCACGGCGGGGCTGGCCGAGGCGCCGATCGGGCACGCGGGGGAAGGCCTTCTGCTGACGTTCGTTGTCATCGGGCAGCTCGTGTGGGTGACGGTCGCGATCTGGGCGGCCGTGATGTGGTGGACCCGGTGGGGTCCGGGCGCGATCGCGGGCACGGCCAGCGTCGCGCAAGCGCGGGAGGTCCTGGGGCGCCGACGGTTGCGCGAGGACGCGAAGGTGATCCGACCCGACCTGTATGGGAAGAAGAGGGTGCGGCGATGAGTGTTTTCCAGCGGATCGAGCCCTGTGAGGTGGGCTGGCAGATCGGGACGTCTAAGTGGCCTCGAGGCGCGGGGGACCTGTGGGTTCGGTGGGAGCGGACCACGGGGGTCATCGGGCCCCAGGGGTCCGGCAAGACCCTTGGGTGCTTGATCCCGGCGCTGCTGCAGGCTCCCGGAGCAGCATTGGTGACGCTGACGAAGCCACAGGACATGCTGCTCAGCTGGACGGCACGCTCACGCCGCGGACCGTGCGTCGTCCTCGACCCGTTCGGGCTGACCAAGGGGATGCCCGAGATGGTCTTCGACCCGATCGACGGGTGTGTCGACCCGCAGGTCGCTGAACGTCGGGCGAAGGCGTGGACGGCCGGGACGATCAAGGGCGGAGCCCAGAGTGGGCAGAGCGACGACGCCGCCCGCTTCTACGCCAACGAGGCGGCGAAGGTGCTGCAGTGCTACCTGCACGCCGCCGCGCTGACCGGTGCCGACCTCGACGAGGTCTTGGAGTGGGTGGCCAACCCATTGGGCACGAGCCGACCCACGGACATCCTGCGTAACCACGAGTACGCCGCCCCGCACTGGGCCGGCCTGCTCGAGGGAGCGCTGCGCGGGGACCCGCGTGCCGCCGGCAACACGACCGCCACCGTGCACCAAGCGATGTCGCTGTTCTTTCAGGAGAAGATCCGTCGGCGGTGCGTGCCCGGTCCTGGCCGGCCAGCCACCGATATCGCTCAGCTGATCGAGCAGGGGGGGACGGTGTACCTCCTGGGACGCGAGGACCCCTATGCATCGGCGTCGCCGCTGATGACGGCCGTTGCCGAGTATGTGCTGGACACTGCCTTGGAACTGGCCGCTCAATCGCCATGGGGCCGGCTGTGCCCCCCGATCCTGGCCAGCCTCGACGAGCTGCCGTCGACGGCGCCGCTGCCGACGCTGCAGACGCGGATGGCCAACGAGCGAGCCTTGGGGATCTCGATCCAGTGGGCCGCGCAGACCCGTGCCCAACTGACACGCCTGTTCGGCGAGGACGAGGCCCGATCCATGATCGGCCTGACCAACAACCTCGTCGTCTTCGGTGGGTCCAAGGACGTGCGGTTCAACCAAGAGTTGTCCGACCTGATGGGCGACGTGCGCGTTGCACGCCACTCCTGGCAGAGCGGCACCATGGCCGGGCGCAGCACCCAAGGCGACGACATCGCCGTCATGACCGGCTCAGAGATCCGCGAGCTCGACGAGGGGACAGTGCTCATCCTCGCGGAGAACGCCAAGCCGATCATCGCCAAGGTGCGCCCGTGCATCGCCGGCAGGTCCGGCGCCCGACTGCTGGCCGACCAGGACGATCTGCGCGGGGTGCTGGCCACGGAGCGGGCCAACGGCATCTCTCCACGGGCCCGGGCCGTGGCAGCCGTCGCCGCTGCCCGCCGCGATGGGCTCACGGGACGGGACGCGGCCGCAGCACCGCCAACCTCCGACGACAGCCCGTACGCCTTCGACCCATATGAGGTGTGACCATGCTCGTGATCTCCTTCCCCAAGCCCACCGGGATGCTGCGACAGGCATTCAAGGAGCTCGACACGCTCGCCTACGGCACTGATGCGGAGAAGAAGGCGCTGGGCGACCCCCAGACGTTGGCCCGACCGTGGGACCCCAGCAGCGTGGTCAACCCACGGCTGCGTCAGCAGCTGTGGGAGTGGCTCGACCGCGTCGTGGTGTGGATCAACCACGAGTACGGGTGGCGCCCCGAGGACCTCATCCCCGAGTGCTGGCCGCAGCATCCCGCTCTCGTGCGCGAGATCGCGGTGCTCGCCGACCTGCGCCGCCGAGCCGGTGCGGCCGCCACGAGCGACGGAATGGAGGAGTGGCATCGGTACGCCCTGCCGGCGTTCCTGGACCGGATGGGTCGACGCGCAGTGGCAAGCAACTGCGGGGAGAAGCACCAGGACTGGCCCGCGCGTGGACCGTACACGCGCCACATCGGCGACGGATCCCGCCAAGCACGCGCCCAGCACTTCACGGCCGACGTCGAGGCGATCACCCAGCGCCACGCCCACGCGCAGCAGCGACAGGAACGAGAGGAAGCCGCCGCATGCCCGGCGCCCGAGCCGCAAGCCGAGGTGGGACTGCGCCTGGTCGACGACGAACGCGGTCTCGTCGACACCCGAACCGGCGAGCTGCTCACGTGACCGCGAGCGAATCGCGGGGTAACCAGATCGCGCGGGAGACCGCATAGGCGAACGTCTGAGCGACGGCCTTGGGCACGATGTGCTCGGGGCCGTCGCTCGATTCTGTGCGTGTGACGGCCCGGGTGCGGTGAGCGGGTGACGTTCGGTGTGCAAGTCCTGCAACGTGCGCGCTGCTCGGTGACGGCGGTCTGAACCCATCTGGTCCAGGCCGCCGCCTTACCCGGCGGCTGCTTGGTCAGGCGCGGCATGAGAGGGCGAACCCTTCTTCGTGGCGACGAGCGTGGAGGCGCGGATGCAGAGGTGTGCATACAACGGCCTTTGTATGCACATCTCTGCGTGGGGGCCGGGTCGAGCCGCCGTCACCGGCCGCGGTCGACACCGCGGCGGTGCGTGGGGGGCGATGTCGCCTTGCGGTCCAGCTGCGCACCTCGTGACGGGGACAGTGGCGTGGGTCGCGCGCCGGTTGGGCGCTCGGGCAGGTGGGCGGCGAGGCGGTAGCGCAGGTCCTGCGCGGGCTGGATCCCCAACGGGTCGTTCGCGGGCGCCACCTCGTGCGCGGCAGCGGCGACGTCGTGTCCCTGGTCGCTGGCGTGCTGGAGCATGTTGGCCAGCGCGGGCCAGTCGGACTGCTCGACCAGGCGAGGGTCGATGGCGCGGGCTAGTGGGACCCACCGTTCGGTCGGTGGCGCGTCGGCGGCGTGCTGGAGCCGGTCCTTGACCTGCTGCGCCTCGTCGAGGCGGTGCTGTGCCTGCTCGGCCGGGTTCGTGTCCCACTGCGTCAGCTGGGAGTGGAGCTCGCGCCGGGTAGCCACCTCGGACAGGTGAAGACGGGTGCCGATCCGGGCCAGGCCGTCCTGCCAGGCTGCGGGATCCCGCGCGGCGAGGACCTGAGCGGCGGCCGTGAGCGCCGCTGGCGGCTCGAGATTGGACAACCGCTCGTCGACGAGGAGGGCTCCGAGAGCGCGGCGTTCGTCGAGACTGGCGGCCAAGGCGGCGGGGCCCCCTTCGCGCAGGACGTCGGCGGGGTCGCTGCCGTCTGGCAGGTCGGCGGTCCACGGGTCGATGCCGCGCTGAGCGAGCATCCAGTACGCGCGCTCTGCCGCGACTCGCCCTGCCAGGTCTGCGTCGGTCGCAACCACCGGTGTGACCTGCGTGCCGGCCAGCTGCGTGGCTTGCTCGGGGGTGAGTGCGGTCCCCAGGGGAGCGACTCCGATGTACCTGCCGTCGCCGGCGAGTGTGACCGCGATGGCGTCCATGGGGCCCTCGACGAGGACCGGGGTCGCGCCCTTGCGCAGCAGCTGCGGGTCACTGACGTAGAGCTGCGCTCCCTTGTGAAACAGGGGAGTGTCGCCCGTGTTCAGGTACTTGGGGCCCTTGCGGTCTTCGTCGCCGGCCTCGGGGTGGCGACGCCCGACGAACCCCAGCACGTCACCGCGGTGTTCGATGGGGAAGACCGCGCGATCGCGGAACCGGTCGATCAGCGATCCCGTGCGGGCGCGGGTGGCCACCCCGGAGATCTCCATCTCCTGATCGCTGACTCCTCGCTCGCGCAGGTGGTCCACCAGCGCAGTCCAGGTGTTGGGCGCGTAGCCGGCGTCCACGGTCGCGGCGAGGGGCCCGAAGCGGTCGCGGAGGTGCTCGGGGACCCAGCTCTCGGGGGCCTGGGACTGGAAGAAGCGCCACGTCATCGCGTTGACCTCGGCCAGGCGCTCGGGCGATACCTCGCTGATGTCGGCTTCGTGTGCCCACTGGATCTGCTGCTCGATCTCTCGGGAGGACGGCTCGAAGTCGAGCAGTGGCCGGCGCATCGCGGCCAGCGCGATCCCGGTCTCGATGTCCTGTTCGCTCGCAGCGGCATCCGGCTCGGCGTCCGCGACGTCGTGAGTGTCGGCGGGCACGTCGAGGTCGGGAGGGTGCGCGTCGACGACGTCGCCGTGCCACAGGTCCGCCGGCGGCGGTTCGTCCTGAGGGTCGGGCGGCGTAGCGTCCTCGAGGGCGGGCACCGGGTCGGTGAGCGACCCGACCCGCCACGTCAGGGCTTGGGCCAGATCCGCATCGTGCACCTTTACGTGGCTGGAGTCCAGCAGAGTCTCGAGGGTCCACCCCATCTGCAGTCCGCGGTCGACGGCGGTGACCAGGTGCGGCCACATCGGGCTGGACTGGATCGCACTGGCCGGCTGCGCGCCGACGAGGTCGGGCAGGCGGTCCTGCCACGTGGAGCGCAGGGCGTGGTCGCTGGCCACGGCTTCGGCGGCCGCGGGGGAGAGGTGGGCGTTGATGCGCCACCACAGCGCCGCAGCGGCGTGGTCGTCGGGCAACGCCCCTTCGTCCAAGGCGCGGCGCAGGAGGGCGGGGGCGTCGACTCCGGCGCGGGAGATCGCGGCCAGGCGCGCGGCGAGCACCGGCAGGAACCGCGGGTCGTTGCCGACGTACCCACCCAGCAGGTGGCCCCAGTGCTCGAGCGCGGCTTCGTGTGCGCCGGCGATCCGCTGGTCCAAGCTCTTCTGCCAGGTGAACGCTGCCTTCTGCAGGCTGGTGGGGCCTGTGGGGCGCAGGTCGCCCTCGTCGACGCGGGTCGCGGCGCGCCAGACCGTGACGTCACCGATGACGTCCCCGAGAAGGTGGGCACCCAGTTCGTGGGCCCACGCCGGCTGAGCGCCGCTGTCGGCGAGTACCGTAGCGGCGGTGTCGGCCACGAGGTCTGCCCGCGCCTCGAGGTAGTTCCCCCACGTGGTGTGCTCGCGCAGCGCACGTGGGACTGCCGGCAGCCACGGGAGCGGGCCGACGCCAGCGCCACGGTGACCCGAGTCGTCCAGCCGCCAGTCCAAGACGGCGGCCGTGTCCACTGCTTCATCCAGCGAACGTGAGGCCGCGGCGTGCCGGAGGGTGGCGATGGGGTCGATGTCTTGCGCGGCCAGCAGGATCAGGTGGGAGCGAAGCGCAGGCCACGCGGGCTGAGCACTGACGCCCGGCACCACATCATCAGCACCCTGCTCGAGGGCGGCGACAGCGGTTGGCCCCACCAGGTCCTCCGCCGCGAAGTACAGTGCGTCGGTGTACCGGGCGGTCGCGTCACCGAGCAGACGTGCCGGGTCGGCGTCCACGCGCATCTGTGTAGTCGCGGAGACGGGGGAGTCGTCGCGGGCGAGGATCCCTTCGAGCAGGTCGGTCGCGGTCTCGGGTCGGATGGTCTCAGGCCGGATGATGTCGTGCTCGTCGCCGTCGCCGACCACCTGCAGGTATACGTGGTTCTCGTGGGCGCCGCGGGTCATCGCCGTGTAGAGGGACTGCCGTGAGATCTGGTCGGTGACCAGGGCGTGGCTGGCGTCGACCGAGACGCCTTGGGCGCCGTGGACGGTGGAGGCATACCCCAGCTCGGTGGACTGGGCGACGTACTCGGGGGGGAGGGTGACCAGTCGGTCGTGGCGCAGGTGTTGGACGGTGATCGACCCGGAGTCGTGCACGTCGACCACCTGCCACCGGTCGCCGTTCTTGACCCAGTCGGTGGCAGATACCCGCAGTCTGCGGTCGTTGGTGCGTGAGATGACCAGGTCGCCGATGGAGGCGTCGAGGCCGTCGGACAGGCGCACGCTGGACCCGGCCTCGGCGCCGTCGAGGCGGTGGGTGCGGGCCCGCTCGTTCAGCTGGGCGACCAGGTCACGTGTGGGCGCGAGCATGATCGAGTCGCGGCCCTGGCCGCGATCGTGCCGCCAGGAGTCGAAGACCTCGTCGGTCATGGTGCTCAGGTCGCCCACGTGCACCCGCTGGTGGTCGAGGTAGAAGCCCACGGCTTCGGGGCGGCCATCGCGCATCGCCAGCGAGGCCGCGCCCTCACCTGGGGTGCGGAAGCGCATCAGCTCGTTCAGTCGCAGCGCGCCGTGCGTGGCCTCGATGTCGCGCAGCACGCCGCCGGCGCCTATCGCGGCGAGCTGCTGGTCGTCACCGATGAGGCGGATCTTCGCGCCGCGCTCGAGTGCGAAGGTGATGACCGTGTCCAAGGACAGGGTGTCGGCCATGCCGGCCTCGTCGATGACGAGCAGCGTGTTGCGGTCAACGGCGTGCGCCCACTCGGGCAGGTTGTCCGGGTCGTTGTGCAGGGACCACACGAGCTTGGCTAGGGTTTCGGTGGCCACGTCGATCTGCTCGCCCAGGACGGCCGCGGCCGCCGCGGAGGGCGCCAGCCCCAAGACGGTCCCGCCCCCGTTGGTCCATGCAGTGCTCAGGGCCCGCATGGCGGTGGTCTTGCCCGCGCCGGCGGGCGCGATCGCCAGCTGCACACACACGGGAGAGGTGGCCATCCCGCGCACCAAGGAGGATTGCCCAGCGTTGAGGGTGACGCCGTTGGCGGTCGATTCCAGCAGCGCGAGATCCACGTGCGCTGCGTCGATCGAGCGTCCGCGGTTCAGGCCGCCTGCGGCCACGATCCGCTGCTCGGCTGCCAGCACATCCGTGGAGGTGTAGTGGGCGGAGCCGTGGACGGTGTGCACGCTCTGGCCGTCGGCCCGGGTCAGCGCCGCAGGCTCGGACACCGGGTCGTGGTCTGGGGTGAGTCGGATTGAGTCGCGCTCGAGGACCCGCTTCGTCAGCCTCTGGACCACCGTCTCGACCTGCTCCGGGGCCAGCCCGTCCAGAGCGCGCACGCGTCGCAACGCCTCGGCGCGCACGTGCCAGGTCTGCCACGTCGACCGCCGTGACTGCATGGCGTCTCGGATGTCCCGCGACGTCTCCAGGATCCACTTGTGGCTCACGCGCACCGGAGCACCAGCCGCTGCAGTGCCGACCGAGCGGGCGACCATGCTCCTGATGGCGTCATCACTGCCGAGGACCTGCCGAGCCTGCCCCCGCCACAGCACCCGCTGCTCCTGCAAGGTCCGCGGCTCGTGCTTGGCCTCGCGGGTCTCCAGGGTCGCCTGCTGGGCGAGCTTGATCGACTCCACGGGCGAAGGGGGACGACCGTGCGTCGTCTGGAACTCGCGCGCCAGCTCGGCCCGACGGGTCTGGATGCTCGCCCGCCGCGCTGACCACCGCTCGTTCAGGCGCGGATCGACCCCGACGATCTCCCGCACCGGACGCTTGCGCGGATCAGGGTTGGCACGCTCCGCGAAACGGACCCCGAGATCCCTCGTCAGATGCCGCTCGAGCGACGTGTTATAGGTCTCCGAGGCCGCAACGACCGCCTTGTAGAGCACGCGCCCATCGATGCTCAACCACTTGCCCTCAGCCGTCTGCACCTTGTTCGCGACCGCTACGTGCGTGTGGAGATCGGGGTCACCGGCCCTGCTGTCCCGGTGGGTGAAGGCGGTGGCTACCAACCCCTGGACGTCGACCTGACGGACCCCGTTGGTGCCGGTTCGGCTGTAGAGCGCGTGCGCCTCGATGAAGGCCAGAGCGTCCTTGATCGCTGCCTGGTGTGCCAGCTCGATCCGCGCGGCCCACGCCGGGTCGGCCAAGGCCCACAGCGAGCTGACCGACTTCACCGGGCTGAACGCCAGGTCGAAGCCGGCGACGGCGGTCGTCTTCGGCCGTGAGTGTTTGGCGATCGTGGCCGCCAGCTCGCGGGCATCGGCAGGGGCGCGGCCGTGCTCCGTGCGGAAGAACTCGGTGCCGATCTGCGTGCGGATGCGCGCGCGCTCATCGACGGGCACGGGGTGATCGCGGGGCAGGCCGCGGTCCTCGTTGTAGGCGGTCAGAGCCCGGGCCACCTTGATCCGGAAGTCGCTTACGTCGCCCTCATAGACCTTGAAGGGCAGCCCGATCCGCGCGGCCTGGTTGACCTCTTCAGCAGTCGCGCCAGCTCGCTCGAGCGCTGCTTGGCGCTCGTGGGCCAGCGGGTGGATGCCCAGCCCGAACAGGGCGTGCATCTGATCGGCCGTGACGACGTCGCCGGCCGCCAGGCCCTCCACCTCGGCCAGGCCAGAGCCGATCCACTGCCCGGGGGTCTCGCCGCGCTCGGTGTAGTAGGACGCAAGACCCGTGCTGCCCAACTCGGTCGAGTCGTGCGCGGCGACCTGGCGGGTCAGGTAGTCGTACCCGCCCCCGGCCGTCAGCTTGTGCAGGGTCATCACACCCGCACTAAGCACGCGCAGGGTGGATTGACGGACGGTCGTTGAACGATCAACTCCGGGAATGCAAGAGGTGTGTCGGGATTGGTGGGTCGTGGATTTGGCTAGGTACGTGGGGTGGTATCGGTGCGTGGTCGGTGGTCGGGTTGATGATCTGGGGAGGTGGATGGAAAAAGTTCGGGTGAAGTGTCCGTAGGAGGGGGGTCGGCGTGCTTAGTGGTGGTGAAGGGATTCATCGAGAAGGGAGAGGGATCGTGGGTCAGGCTGCGGTGCGTCAGGAGGCGCGGAGGTCGGTGCTGGAGGCTCAGGCCGAGATGAAGGCCGAGCGGGACAAGCGGGAGAAGCGGCTGAGTGGTCTCGGGGTCGATGTGGTGGTGGCCCTGCGGGAGCGGGATGCGGCGGTGCGGCGGTGCGAACTGCAGTCCGGGCGGGCGCTACAGAAGATCCTCGACGAGGGTCTGAGCATGAAGGAGGCGCTGCAGTGGTGCGGGCCCGAGATTGGTCGCCGTGAGGCGGGCCGGTTGATCAAGCTGGTCGAGGATGCCGAGCCTTCGCCGGGCGAGGATCGGAGTGGACCCGACGAGCACGAGAAGCCCCAGGCCGTGACGCGCGAGACCGAGGGCGCGAGCGAGGAGTGAGATGGGTGCGCGTCGGCTGGATGGTGAGGGGCTGGCGGCGTTGGCGTCTGCCGTCGCGGACCCGGTGCGCGTCGAGAGGTGGAGGGCCAAGACGGTCCGCGTGCCCGGGTCCGAGTGTCGATGGTGGACGGGCGCGGTCAGCGGTCGTGGTCACGGTCGGTTCTGGATCGGTGGTCACGTGGTGATCGCCCACCGGTTCGCGTGGGCGATCACGCACGGGGTGCAGTCGCTGGCGGATATCGAACTGCTCGGGCATCGCTGCGACAACCCTCTGTGCCAGCGCGTCGGACCTGGCCACGTCGTGGCCTCGTCCTACATTGCCAACCGGCGTGAGTGGGCCGCGCGCAAGGAACTGACCGGCTCGCCGTTGGGGGATCCGCGTGGGTCGCGTCGACGGGCGCGAGAGATGCGCGACCTCGCGCGCCGCGACCCACGACTGGTTGCGGCGGACCAGGCACGTCTGCGGGCTCTCTTTGGCGAGCAGCTGCCGCTGTGGTGACCTCGGGCGAGCACGCGAAGGAGGGGCCGTCACGTGACGGCCCCTCCCTTCCGCTGTGGTCACTCAGGCAGGTGTGAGAGCGGCCCAGGCCCGGTGCTTGATCCGGGTCGGCTCGTCGCTGGTGAGCAGCCGGGTGGCGCGGGCGGTCGCCTCGTCGTCCTTGCTCCGCACCGGCGCGAAGTGGTCGACATACTCAGCCACGGACTGGTAGCCGGCCCACGCGGTGTGCCGGATGCCGGCTTGAGTGCTCGCGTCGGCCCACAGGCGCGTGAGCGTGTCGGTGCGGCGTCGCGCGGCCTTCTGAGTCCGGGTCGGCGCGTCCCGGTCGGTCTCGCCGAACACGGTCGCCGTCAGGTCGGCGAAGGCCGCATCGGTCATCGTCGTGTTGATCAACCGCTCCGCCTCGGCCTCGAACTCTTGGACGTATGCGAACGTCAGTCCCAGCGCCTCGCGTGCGGACTGCACGGCCGTCTTGGCGTTGCGGGTGTGCCGGATGCTGATGCTGGCCGTGTGGTCTCGCAGCGCGGCCGCCTGCGTGTTTGCGCACACCACTCGCACCGGGGTGACGAGCAGCCGGAAGGCACTTGAGCCGTCGTGGGAGTTGAGCGCGGCAATGTTCACGTCGACACGATCGGTGCCGCCTACCGTCAGCGACTCGGGAAGACGCATCGTGACGAACACCTGTCGTCCACCCCGCAGCGATCCGGCGGTGTCGAAGATCGCGCCGGACTCGTCAGCCAGTCGGTTGAGGAACTCGGCGTGCTCCTCGTTCTGCAACGGGTGGTAAGCGCTGCCCACAACGCCCAGGGCCTCGGGGGAGTGGGTGAAGGGGTTGGTGCGCACGGTTGCGAAGCCGGGGACGTCCAGCTGTGTGACGCCCTCGGTGGTGATCTCCGTCGTCGTCAGCGGCGTCTTGCGCACGTCCCATCCGCCGAGGTGGCCGAGCGCCATCGCCTCTTCGGCGGTGAACGCCTGCCCCTCGAGGGTCGTGCCGAGCCGGTGCCACGGGTCGACTCGAGCGAACAGCGCGGCGGCGCGGGTTCCGTGGGTCTCGATCTGGTGTGCCATGTCTGGGGTCCTTTCCCTGCGGTTGTGAACTGCTGATCTAAAAACTATTCTTTCTGTTCTACTGGAGTGCGGAGTTCTCCACAGGAGGACTCCGCACCCCAGGGGGGTGGGGACAGTCAGGCGCGGACGGGTGCGGCGCGTTCCCCTCGCATCTGCGCGGCGGCCTCGCTGAACCACGGCGGCGCGGCTGGCACCCACGCGGGAGCGACTTCGGCAGGCATGCGGGGCGACTCCACGAAGTAGGGGTACTCGCGTTCCGCGCCGTGTCCGTACCCGGTGACGAAGACGATCAACCACAGGCCCTCGTCTCCGATCAGAGCGACCCAACGGGCGGCGTCAACCATGAAGTCCTGTCCGCTGCTGGCGCGAGCCTCGCCATGGGCGGGGAGGACGACCTCGATGCGGGTCGGGGTGGGTGCCATGGTCAGGCCGCCTCTTCGTGCTCGTCGGTGGCCGTGAGCAGCTGCTCGACCTCGCTGGGCTCGTAGCCCCATTCGATGAGGGCGGACATGATGCGCCGGTCCCACGTGCCGGGCCCGCGCCACGTGTGCACGTCGGTGCTCTCCTCCCATGCGAGGAGAACGGCGGCGAGCGTGCGCATGGTCTGCGCCTTGGCGGTGACCGGCTGAGCGGCCAGGGCGCTGATGGCGGCGAAGCCGTAGTGGTCTTCCCCCTCGGTGCTGCTCCCCAGGGTGTTCCTGAGCATGGCGTGCCGCCCGCTCATCGCCTTCGTCAAGCTGTGCGGGGCGGTGAGCACCGCCTCGCAGATGACGGACTCGGCCCCCTTCGGTGCGGTCTTGCGGGTGACGAATGCAGCGAGCCACTCGCGCCGGACGGTTTCTGCGCTGCGCCATGCCGCGTTGTTCTCCCGCACGCGTCGCCGTTCCTCGCGGGCCGCCTCGGCCTCCTCTTCGTCCGGGGCGTTCGACGCCGTGCCCCGGTCGTATCGGTACGTCAGCCCAGCGGCCTGCGGGTCGATGCACACCCACGTCTGCTCCCACACGCGCACAGCCTCGGCCTCTTCGTCCTCGTCGTCGGTCTCGGGCCACTGCCACTCGGGAGTGATCACGACGGCGAACCCAGGCAGGTCCTCCCGGTGTTCGGGCGAGACCTCCTCACCCTCGGCGGTGACGAGCACGTCCAGACGGTGCCGGTACATCGGCTCGGGCGCGTCATTGGGGTCGAGTACGGGCAGTCCCTCGGCGCGCAGCCGCTCGACCTCGGCGCACAGTGCCTCTCTCTCGGCGCGGCGGTCGCGCAGCTGCTGCACGGTGTGGTCGAGCGGGCGATTCCAGCTCATGGCCCGCTCCAGCTCCGCGAGGGCGTGCTCGTCGTCCTCGAACTCGGCCAGGGCTGCGGCCTGCTGCAGGGTTAGGCCCTGCGTGTCCATCCGCTCCCGGGTGCTCTCGCTGGAGGTGACCGCCAAAGCGGCGTTGACGGTCTCCCGATTGACGGCGGTGCGCTTGGCAATCTGTGCCGCCGAGACTCCGAGCAGCGCCAGCTGCTCGACGCTGTCGCGGACCTCGCTGTCGCGCATCTGTGCGCGGTGCAGGTTCTCGCTCAGCTGATCCACGATCCGGTCGGCCTCCTCCGGGGCCTCCACGACCCGCACGGGCACCGTGCCGCTCGGGGTGCCGACCGCCGCTGCGGTGACGGCGCGACGCTGACCGCGCTGGACGACGAGCGAGCCGTCCTCGTCCACATGGGCGGTGATCACCTCCAGCACGCCGCGCGCCTTGATCGACGCCGCGAACTCCTTGGCGTCGGGGTGGGTGTCGACCCGCACGTTCGCGCCGATGACGAGGGTGGCGGGGTCGACCTCGATGACCTGGCCGACGATGGGGGTGGTGGCGGTTGCGCTCATGGCATGCTCCAAGTGACTAGACTAGAAATAACTGACATGCTCTAGTCTGGTCCCGGCGAGCGATCGATATAGCGGCCCGCGCTGCGTTGTGGAAAGCACTCGTGACTGTGTCGTGATTGGGGACAGGCGGGGCGGGTTGCCCCCTCGGGGCGGGTGAGCGCCCGGCAGGGTCCCGAAGGTGCAGGCGCGTGGGTGTTAGGCCCCAGCGAGAGGATGTGGAGCGGTGATGAAAGAGGAGAGCACTGGCCCGGTGGGGCTGTACTGGGACCCGGAGACTTGGGCTACCGCCAGGGCGGCGTACGTGTCGGACCTCGACCGGGATCCGCAGTGCCCGGACGCCTACGTCGGCTGGCTGCACCGTGTCATCGAGCAGCACGTCGATCGGGGGAGTGCGGCCCGCGCGGCCGCCGGTGTGCAGTCGCCGGCTCGACGTCGAGGAGCTCAGGGACTGACGCGCACCTACCCGCTCGACCACGAGCTCGTCGCGCGGATGGACGAGGCGATCATCGACGATCGGCGTGAGCTCGGCCGAGCGCTCGGGCGGTCGGGCTTCGTCCATGAGGCCGTGACCCTGGCGATCGCCGCTGCGACCGCACGTCGCGACGACGGGGTGCTGCCTCCGCCCCCGGCGAGGTTGCCGACGCGTCCGCGGCGGCGCGTGCACTGACGGGACGGGAACGGCAGGGGGCGCTGTCGGTGTCTCTGTGCGACTACAGCGACTGTCGTTGAAGGGGGCGGAGTGATGGATATGCGGAGCATCCTGAAGGTCCAGGGGGAGGACGTTGGCCATGGTGCGAGCCGCTGCGATCGCGGAAGAGCTGGAGAGCAAGTCTCTGGCCGACGTCGCGCGAAGTCTGGGTGTGAGCCGGCAGGCCGTGCACAAGTCCGTGCAGGGGCCGCGATGGACGGATCCGCGATGGTGAGGAAGAAGAGGATGACGAGGAAGGGCGAAGAGATGACCGCAGTACCCGCATACACGCCGCACCCCATCGACGAAGACGTGGCGCGCAGATGGTGGTTGGGGCAGCAGATCACCGACGTCACGGCGGGCACGCTCAGCGTCTGTCTCGCGGTGGCAGCGTGGAGCGGCCCCGACAACTTCTGGGTCCTCCTCGCGGCCTCAGTCGTCGTGATCGCCGTCGGTGGCCTCCTGAGCAGGTACATGCGCAAAGCCGCGTGGGACGCCACGCCGGGAGCGTTCGGCTCAAAGGGCTGGAACAACCGGCCGCACCCTGCCCGCATCGTGCCGTCGGTCGTAGTCAGCTTGGTCTCTCTCGCGAGCGTCGTCTTCGTCTTGGCGCTGGGCGAGCCGTGGGCACCCCTCGCCGCCGCTGCTGTGGCTGGGTACTTCGGCGGAGCCAGCCTGTGGCAGACGTACTCGGCTCCTCGGGACCTTCCCCGAGCCTTCGCCCGACAGGCTGGGCCGTCGATAGGTTTGTTCGCGGCACTGGTCGCCGCCGATCAGGACAACCTCGCTGCCCTGTACCTCGCGGTGTTTGCTGCCGTGCTGGGCTACATCGTCCCGATGTTGATCACCGGGGGACGCCGCTCATGACGCTCACCGTCGTGCTGCTGAGCGTGACCGGTGCCGCAGCTCTCGTCTACGGGATTCTGAACAGCCTCGCCTACATCACCTTGGGCAGTCTCGCCGTGGTCACCTACGGACTCGTCGCCATCACCTGGTCTTGGATTGCCCGGCCCGATGCGCCCGCCGGTCTGCTCGCCAGGCTCGTCGACCAAGTGGCAACTGTTGAGCACGTAGTGCTGTTGGCGATCGGCGCGGTGCTTGGTTGGAAGACGGCGCACTAGCCGAGCATCACTACGTGTGCGGTGACGATCCCCATCCGGATGAGCACGTCGTGCCAGCACGGCGCGACCGCCTCCCGAAGCGCCTAGCGAGCCATGTCTCCCCCGTCACGGCACGTAAGGAATCCTGCTAGACCAACCCTGCAAACGCGTCACCCCCGCCAACCGGGCGACCAGGCCTATCGCGTCCTGAGCCAGCTGCTGCTGCGGACCGGGTCCCGCAATCCACCACACGTCTTCTATGTGCCCTCCTTCGTCGTGCAGCGGGAACTCGACGTACGGCGCGAGGGTGTGCGGTCGTTCTACCCAGTGCACCGTGTTCAGCTTCGCCGGGTCCACGGGGCCGAGGATGAGCCTCCACTCTCGCTCCTCCGAGAATGCGGGATGCTTGAAGATCGGCGCGGTTCCCCACACGGCTCTGAAGAGGGCCGAGAACTCAAGGTCGGCTCCCTTGGGCCGCCCCCGTTGTTAGGTCCGGTCTCTGTGTGAGTCGTCGGGTTCCATTTCGTGGGTGCAGTGGCGAGCATAGTCGGCCGGGGTGAGGTAGCCCAGCGCCGAGTGGCGTCGCACGGTGTTGTACTCGACCTTCCAGTCGCCGATGACGACCTGGGCGTGCAGCAGTGAGTAGAAGCTGTTGATGTTCAAGCACTCGTCGCGCAGGCGGGAGTTGAACGACTCGACGTAGCCGTTGAGCCACGGCGAGCCGGGCGGGATGTACGACAAGCCGGTGCGGGTGCCGGCCCAGTCGGCGATCGCCTGGCTGATGAACTCGGGCCCGTTGTCGCTTCTGAGGACCGCGGGCGGGCCGTGCAGCTTGACGAGGTCGTCGAGATGGTCGGTGAGACGGTCGGCGGTGATGGAGCGTTCCACGAGGCCGCCGAGGCAGACCCGGGTGTGCTCGTCCACGATCGACGCGATCTTGATCGGACGCCCGGCCTCGTCGACGTCGAACTGGAAGTCGATGGCCCACACCACGTTCGGGGCGCACGCCTTGGGGGCGTCCGCGGTCGAGGAGCCGATGCGCTTACGGCGACGTCGCTGGGGCACGCGTAGGCCTTCCTCGCGCCATAGCCGCTGGATCTTCTTGTGGTTGACCTGCCAGCCCTCGCCGCGGGCGTCGTGGTACGCGCGCCGGTAGCCCCAGCGGGGGTGCTTCTTCGCGTAACCGCGCAGCCATTCACGCAAGGCGGCGTCGGGGTCGGCGACGGTATCGGCCTTGAGGGTGCGCCGGTAGGCGGACCTGGATAGCCCGGTCAGCCGGCACGCCATCCGCTCGCTCACCCGCATCTTCGCGATGAGGTGAGCGACGGCGGCGCGCCTCCTGCCCGGGCCTAGAAGTTTCCCTCTGCCAGCTCCTTCAGCGCCGCCTTCTCCAGCTCTGCTTCAGCGAGCAGACGCTTGAGGGTGGCGTTCTGCTTCTCGAGCTCCTTGAGGCGCTTGGCGTCGTCGGCCTTGAGCCCGCCGTACTGGTTGCGCCACCGGTAGTACGTCTGTTCCGACACGCCCAGCTCGCGGCACACCGCCGCGACGTCCGCGCCATCGGCCTGCATCCGGTCGGCCTGTCCGAGCTTGCGCACGACCTGCTCAGGCGTGTGCCGCTTCCTCGTGTTCGTCATGATGAGACCAGTCTTCCTGCCCGCAGCAGCGAGCATCAAGACGACTCACACAACGACTGGACCTACATCACGGGGTCAGCCCACGGTGAGCAGGAAAGCGCCGACCACGACGGTGATTGCAGCGGTTTTCTTCCCGCCGTACTTCGGGAATGACCTGAGGTTCTTCATGGGATTCCTTGTCGTGTCTGCCCGCGGTGCCAATTGGCCATAGTACCCCATAGGGGTAGTGCCTACCTGCGTGATGCGGAAGCGCCCCCGCCCGGTACGAGCCCGGGAGGGGGCGCTGCGTTCAGTCGTGCTTGCTGACTTCCGGTTCATGTTCGGCAATGTGCTCGGTCTCGATCTGGAAGGTCGAGTGATGGACGGAGACCTCGAAGTGTCCTGCGACGCAGTCTTTGATCTCTTGGAGCGTCTGGGCGGCATGACCGTCGGTGAAGCACTCGTCGTCGACGACGACGTGGGCGGTCAGGGTCGGTAGGCCGGTCGCCACAGTGGAGGCGTGCAGATCGTGGACATCCTGGACGTGGTTGAGTTCGAGGATGTGTGAGCGGACTTTGTCGAGGTCGAGGCCCTTAGGAGTGAACTCCATGAGGACGCTGGTGGTCTCGCGCATCAGCTTGAACGCGCGAGGCACGATCAGTGTGGCGATGAGCAGTCCGGCGATGGCATCGGCCTGCATGAACCCGGTCGTGGCGATGACGATCGCCGCGATGATCACTCCGAGCGAGCCGAGAGCGTCGTTGAGGACTTCGAGGAACGCGGCGCGCATGTTGAAGTTCGAACCGCGGCTGGAGGCGAGGATGGTGATGGCGATGATGTTCGCGACCAGGCCGATGATGCCGAAGATCAGCAGTTCGCTTGCGGGCACCTCCGGCGGCTCGAACAGTCGCCGGATGCCTTCGATGGCGGCGTACGTGCCCACCACCAGCAGCAGTGCCGACTGTCCGAGGGCTGCGATCACCTCGATACGCCGGAACCCCCAGGTGCGCTTGGAGTTGGCGGGCTTGAGCATCAGCGTCGCGGCGATCAGTGCGACCAGCAGGCCGGAGGCATCGGTGATGGCGTGGGCGGTGTCGGTCAGCAGCGCGAGGCTGCCGGTGATGACCGAGCCGATGGCCTGGGCGACGACGATCGTCGCGGTGATCGAGAATGCGATCCAGAGTTTCTTGCGGAAATCTCCGGGGTGCCCGGTCTCGCTAGCGGCGGGGCCGTGATTGTGTCCTGCGCCCATGTCTACTTCTTCTCCGTATCTGTCGCGTGGTGGATATGTGGGAGTCGCAGGTGCGTGCAGAGCAGGGCCTGCGTGCCGGTGGCATCGAGGAGGGATTCGGCAGCGGCGATGAGGGTACGCAGGAGCTCGGGCTGTGTCAGCGAGTACCAGGTGGAGCGCCCTTCCGGGCGCATCGTCGCCAGGCCGCACTCGACCAGGAAGCCGACATGTTTGCTCACCGTGGACTGGGCCAGGCCCATGTGCTCGACCAGATCGCGGACCCGGTGCTCACCCGAGGCGAGGTGCTGCACGATCGCCAACCTCGTCGGTTCCGCAAATGCCTGGAACAGGTGGGCGTACGCTGCCGTCGCCACCTCGTCGAGGGTTGCCCCCTCCTGTTGAATCATCGTCATAGGACGATCATATCGCTCTAGGGCGATATTGTCGAGTGTGATCTGTCGCTCGACGCGGAATGAAGCTCAGAGGTCCCGGCGCGCCCGAGGGTGGACTACCGGCCTCCTGCGACGCGTGTCCTATTGGACTCAGCGGAAAGTGGAGGTGCCTACGGGACTCGAACCCGTGTAAACGGTTTTGCAGACCGCTGCCTATCCTCTCGGCCAAGGCACCAAGTCGCCGGCGAGATCAGTCGCCCGGCGTGAGGCCGGCAACCAGGTTGAAGGCGCCGGTGAGAATGTTCAGCGACACGACCCCGACGACATCAGAGATCTCACGGTCGCAGTACCCGTATCCCCGAAGCTCGTCGATCTGCTCGTCGGTGATCGACGCAGGCTCACGGTAGACCTGGAGGCCGAGCGCGATCATCGCCGCGACCGGGCCGGTCATCGCCGTACCCTGCTGGGCGAGTGCGATCTCGTCATCGCTGACCCCGAGCGATCGTGCCGCGCTGATGTGCGAGGCCAGGCACATTCCGCATCCCTGCTGCGACTGCACGGCGATCGAAACGAGCTCGCTGACCTTGCGGTCGAGCTTGGCGCGACGCATGGCTTTGCTCAGCTGGAGATAACCGCCGAGCACCGCCGGGGAGTGCGCCATCGTCGAGACCATGTCTCCGACCTCGCCGTGCCGCTCGACGAGATCGCCGAGCAAGTCTCGTGAGGCCCCCACTGCGGTCTCAGGGGTCAATCGGGAAAAACGGGGCATGATGCCTCCTTCGTCAGTTCGGTCGCGAGTTCGAGGTGGGAGAACCCGCACGAATGCGTTCCTGCTGCTGATGCTCGGCATGGAAGATCGCAGCCTCAGCCAGCGCCCCGGCATGCACACCGGTCAATAGGTAGAAGTCGCCGGACTCGCGTCGCTGCCGACTCACAATCCCGGCCGACTCCAGACGGTCAAGCTCGTGGGAGGTCTGGTCGATGGGAAGGTCGACCATGTCCGCCAGGTGATTGGCAGAGGCCTCGATGTCGCGAATGGCGAGGATCATCTTCACTCGCACCGGATTCGCCAGCAACGCGAAGACTTCGACCGCCGCATCCAGGTGCGGTGTGTCATACGTGGCGTGCGCGTGTTCAGCCTCTCTCATAGTCACCAATCTTACCCATTACCCCTATGGGGTATCAAGTATCATCCGATTGGTGTGAAGGACTCGGAGACGCGTGGCCGGGTGCGGCGGATTGAGGTGAGGCCAGAGACGACGGGCCCGCGCAGGAGCACGTGTCCAGTCGGGAGGGTCAACCGCGTCCAACGGCCGGCGGTGGAGATCGCGGCCTCTCCTCCGGCGCTGAGGAACCCGAACACGTAGGCGGCGAACGCGACGCCTTGCGGCAGCGACGAGAGGGCTGTGTCCGGGGTGCCCCAGACCATGCCCCGGATCTTGCGGACGACATCGTCGCCGGGTTTGTCGGGAAGTGCTTGGGCGACGGCCTCGATGCCGGCACGGGCGCTACGCATCAGCGTCAGACTGGACACAACCGCAATGTGTCTCCACCCGTGTTGCGGGGGTTCGACGCTGGTCCAGGTGGGTGCCAGCGAGGTCTCCGGCAGTTCGAGGGCCAGGGGGTCGACGGTCGCGGTCAGGGTTTCGACGGTGACGTCGCACTGCAGCTCGGCGTCGGAGCGGAGCGTGCGAAGGACGAGGATCGTAGGGGTGCGGTCGAGCGGACCACGGGGCGTTAGCGCAGCCGCACTCATGCACAGCAGCCCGGCCGCGGCCTGCAAGCGCACGCCGTGGGCGCCGGCCCACGCGGCCCGTTGAGCGAAGGTGAGCGCATCGCGGGCGGACGGCGCGTCGGCGAGGATCAGGCGCGCTGGCATCGTGAGGGTTTGTGCCCGCCGTGTCCTGGAACGCGGCCGTCGGGGTCCGAGATCAGGAGCGCACGAGCCGGTTGATGGCGTCCGTGGCTTCCTGGATCTTCTCGACGGCCGCCTCGTCGCTGAGCTTCGCTGCATCGAGCACGCAGTGCTTGAGATGATCGTCGAGTAGACCGGTCGCGACCCCCTGGAGGGCGCGGGTCAGGGCGGATACCTGGGTGAGGATGTCGATGCAGTATTTCTCCTCATCGATCATCTTCGCGATCCCGCGGGCCTGACCCTCGATGCGCTTCATGCGGCCGAGGTAGCGCTCCTTGTCGCTGATGTATCCGTGCTGATGAGGATCAGTGTCGACAGACATGGGCATGTCCTTACTTCTGGCGTTCCAGGACGGAACGCGTGCTGGCTTCGGGTGTGAGGTCGATGCGCCGCAGGAGTTGGGCGTTGAGCGCAACCACCACGGTGGAGGCCGACATCAGGATCGCGCCGATCGACATTGGCAGGACGAATCCCACCGGTGCCAGGATACCGGCCGCAAGCGGCACGGAGATGAGGTTGTAGCCGGCTGCCCACCACAGGTTCTGCTTCATCTTGCCGTATGCGCGTCGTGAGAGCTGGATGATCGAGAGCACCGACCGGGGGTCGGAGCTGGCGAGGATGACCCCGGCCGAGGCGATGGCGACGTCGGTGCCGGCGCCGATCGCGATGCCGACGTCGGCCTGGGCCAGTGCCGGGGCGTCGTTGACGCCGTCGCCGACCATGGCGACCTTCTTGCCCTCGTGCTGCAATTGGGCGACCTTGGCGGACTTGTCCTCGGGGCGGACGCCGGCGAAGACGCGGTCGATGCCGAGCTCCTTGCCGACCTCGTTCGCCACTGCCTCGGCGTCGCCGGTGATCATGACGACCTCGACGCTCAGGGCGTGGAGGGCGTCGACGGCGTCGCGGGATTCGGGGCGGACCTCGTCGGCGAGCTTGAGGCCGCCGACCACCTGGCCGTCGCGGAGGACGTGCAGGATGATCGCGCCCTCAGAGCGCCATTCCTCGGCTGTGCCGACCTCGTCCTGGCCGGTCTCCTCAAGCAGCCGGGGGCCGCCGACGCGGACCTCCTGGCCGGCGACGGTCGCGGTGACTCCGACGGCGGGCGAGGATGAGAAGCCGCTGGCCTGCTGAAGGGCGAGTCCCTTGTCCTTGGTGGCGGTGACGATGGCCTTGGCGAGCGGGTGCTCGCTGTCGGCCTCGGCCGAGGCCGCGAGGGCGAGGACCTGGTCGGCGTCGAGGTCGCCGGTCGGTTCGACGCCGGTGACGGTGGGCTCGCCCTTGGTCAGTGTGCCGGTCTTGTCGAAGAGCACTGCGTCGACCTGCCGCATGGACTCCAGGGCGAGGCGGTCCTTGACCAGCACGCCGCCGCGGGCGGCGCGCTCGGTGGCGATGGAGACCACGAGCGGGATCGCCAGGCCGAGGGCGTGGGGGCAGGCGATGACGAGGACGGTGATGGTGCGCACGACCGCGTCGTCGGGCATGCCGAGCAGCGTCCACACGACCGCCGTGATGATCGCGGCCCCGAGGGCGAACCAGAAGAGCCAGGCTGCGGCGGTGTCGGCGATGCGCTGTGCGCGGGAGGAGGAGGCCTGGGCCTCGGTCACGAGCTTCTGGATGCCGGCGAGCATGGTCTCGTCGCCGGTCGCGCTCACCTCGACCCGCAGGCCGGAGTCGGTGGCGACGGTGCCCGCGACGACGGTGTCGCCGACCTCGCGACGCACCGTGCGCGACTCGCCGGTGACCATCGACTCGTCGATGCTCGCCGACCCCTCGACGACCCGCCCGTCAGCGGGCACGGATGCGCCGGGCCGGACCACGACGACGTCACGCACCGCCAGGGACGAAGGGGGGACCGTCACGATCTCGTCGCCCTCCACGCGCTCGGCCTCGTCGGGCAGCAGCGCGGCGAGCGAGTCGAGGGCGGAGGTGGTCTGGGCCAGGGAGCGCATCTCGATCCAGTGGCCGAGCAGCATGATGACGACGAGCAGGGCCAGCTCCCACCAGAAGCTCAGCTCGTGGTGCAGCAGCCCGAGGCTCGCGCCCCACGACGAGACGAAGGCGACGGTGATCGCCAGCGCGATGAGCAGCATCATCCCGGGCTTGCGGGAGCGGATCTCGTCGACGGCGCCGGTGAGGAAGGGGCGCCCGCCCCAGGCGTACATCACGGTGCCGATGACCGGAGAGATCCACGTCGTCCAGCCGCCGTGCGGCAGGTCGAAGCCGATGAGGTCGGCAAACATCGCGTCGAAGCCGACGACCGGCACGCCCAGCACGAGCATGATCCAGAAGAGCCGGCGGAACTGCGCGACGTGGTCCCCGTGGCCCGCGTGCCCCATGTGCCCAGAATGCTCGTGGGACTCGTGGCCGGGCTCCGCCTGCTCGTGGTGCTTCGTGTGGTCGGTGCTCATACTCAGTGAACCTATACCCCACGCGGGTATGTTCCCGCCCGACGGTCGCACAGTCGGTCCATGAGAATCCGTTGAATCCACAGGGGTTCAGGGGGTTCCCATCAGCCCCTATCGAACGTATGATCGAAGCATGTCAGAGGCGACGCAGTGGGGGGATCTGGGGCTCGTGTCGGGCCTGCGGGACTCGGTGCGCGCCCTGACGATCGCCGCCCTCGAGATGCCGGATCTGTGGCAGGCGCCCGAGGAGGAGCTGGCCGACGGGCTGGCCGCGATCGGTCGGGCCCGGGCGGTGCTCGAGGCGGCCGAGGTGGCCCTCGTGCGCGAGGGCATCTCGCGGGGTGTGCCGCAGCGGCAGTCGTGGTCGGACACCGACTGGGTCGGGGTCAGCGAGGGCCGGTCCGCCCCGCGGCCGGCGGTGCGTCACGTGGCGTCCGTGGTCCGGGTGGCCAGAGCAGGTCTGCGGGCAGGGTCCGCCCTCGTCGACCCCACGCACGACGACGAAGGGGGCGGCGCCCCCCTTCGCCCGGACGCACCTGAGCAGGTGGCCGGGGAGGCGCAGTCAGCAGCAGGGGAGTGGGGAGAGCAGTCGTCGCCGGCCGGCCTCGCCGGGGTGCTCGCGGGCCTCGAGAGTGGGCAGCTGCCGCTCGGCAAGGCCGATCAGCTGGTGCGCTTCCACGAGGGGGTGCGGCGGGTCGCCGACCAAGAGCTCCTCGAGGCGGACCTGGGGGTCCTGCTCGATGCAGCGCGTGACGACGTCGTGCGCACCGGCCCGGGCGGGCGGATCTCTGCTCGGGTCCCGGGGCTCGACGAGCGCAAGCTGGCGACGGCGATCACCCAGACGACGCGGATGCTGTCCCCGGCCAAGGACCTCGCGGCGGATGACGAGCGGGCGCGGTCGGCGCGGTCGTTGACGAGTCACACCGATGCCAGCGGGCTGACGCGCTACAAGCTGGTGCTAGACGCGGAGGGCGCGGCGATCGTCGACGCGGCGGTGGCGGGCTTGTCGAAGCCGGTCAAGGGTCCGGACGGTGAGCGTGACCCGCGGCCACCGGCGCGGCGGCGGGCCGATGCCCTGGTGACCGTTGTGGGTCGTGGGGTGTCCAGCCCGGGCGAGGTGGGCACGAGCGACAAGGCGCAGGTGATGGTGACGATCTCGATGGCCTCGTTGCTGACGGCCACGGACGGCACGTGTGGTGTGTGCGGGTCGCGCCGACCGGGTGGCGCCTTCGGCAGGACGGGCGTGCCCTTCAGCGATACGCACCCCTTCGGCCACCGCGGGGATCTCGGCGACCGTGGCGATGCGCCCGGCCCGAAGGGAGTCGGGCTGGGTGCCGGAGGAGTCGCCGGTGGCGGTCACGCCGGCGGGGTCACGGCCTCGGGCGCGGTGCTGTCCCCGGCGAGCGTGCGCAAGCTGGCCTGCGAGGCGGGGGTCATCCCGGTGGTGCTCGGTGGTGAGGGCGAGCCGCTGGAGCTGGGCCGGGCCACGCGGTTCTTCACGCCGGGGCAGAAGCGGTTGTTGTGGTTGCGGGACGGGGGCTGCACCTTCCCGGGGTGCACGATGCCCGCGCACTGGACCGACGCGCACCACGTGCAGTACTGGTCGCTGGGTGGGCGCACGGACATCGGCAATGCGGCGCTGCTGTGCGAGCGGCACCACACGCGCGTGCACCAGCAGGAGCTGACCTGCACGATCCGCGACGACGGGGTGACCTGGCACCTGTAGCCACCCCGCCCCGCGCCCGACCCCGGCCCGGGTCGGGCGCCGCGGCATGCCCCGGACCCGAGTTGGGGGGGCAATGACGTCGCATTTCCTTCAGGTCGTGCGAAGTCGGGGGCCGGAGCCTGCATTGCCCAATGGCACTGCAGAACTGGGGCGGGTGGAGGCTGCATTGCCCAACGGCAATGCAGAGTCATGACCCGGACCGCGACCGGCTGCCCCTTCGCCGTGCCCGACGGTGCGGTGCGGTCGTACTCCGCTGTGGACGCGCAACGGGCGTCCGGGCCGAGTGGCCCCGGGCGCCCGTTGCAGGGCGTCCTGCGGAAGGACTCAGTCGGTGACGGTGAACTCGATCGTCTCGGTGCTCACCCGACCGGTGCGGTCGGTGCTCGTCACCTTCGCGGTGTGCTCACCGGCGGCCAGGTCGGCGGGCAGCTCGAGGCGCCACAGGTGCATGCCGCTCTCGGCGACGCTGCCGCCGTGGACCAGCTGCTCCTGCGCGGCGACCGGGTCGGACCACAGGGCGCCGACCTTCTTGGCCTCGCCCTGCATCGCCTGGGTGCGCTCGGCCCCCTTCGCCTCGCCGCCGTCGAGCTCGACGTCGACCCCGGTGCCGGTCGACCCGGCGAAGACATTGGCCGTCAGGTACGTGCCGTCGGCGAGGTCCGCCGCGGAGACCTCGGTGGGCCGCTCGAAGGCCGCGGCCTTGCCGACCTTCGACCGGTTGGTGTCGAACCAGTCGCGGTAGCGCGGCGAGTTGACGCCGACCGCCAGCTGCGTGGCGTCGTCCTCACCGGTGACGGTGAAGCGGTCGGTCGTCGACTGCGGCCGCGACTCGAGGGTCAGCACGCCGGGGCGGGCGCCGTCCCGCTGCAGGGCGGTCGGGTAGCCGGCCTCGGTGACCCGGCCGGAGTACCAATCACCCGAGATCGCACCGGCGGTGATGTGGTCGAAGGGCAGCGCGTCGACGCCCCACGTCTTCGTCCAGCCCTCGGTCGCGTCGCCCTCGCGCATGAACTCGGTCGTGTGGCTGTGGCCGCCGAAGGCGACCGCGTCGCGGTCCCCGACGATCTCGTGGATCTCCTTGATCTCCTTGACCTGGTGGCGCGTCTGCGACTGGTCGTTGTAGTTGAGCAGCGGGATGTGCGCGGCGAGCACGACCGTCTTGCCCTTCGGCGTTGCGGCGATGTCCTGCCGCAGCCACTCCAGCTGCTCCTCGCCCAGACCGCCGGTGTAGTCCTCGCCGTCGCGGTACTGCACGGAGTCGAGCGCCACGACGTGCAGGTTGCCCACGTCGTAGGAGTAGTAGTCGGCGCCGAACTGCGAGCGGTAGGTGTCGAAGCGGTTGTCGCTGTCGGCCGCGTCGAAGTCGAGGTCGTGGTTGCCGGGCAGCAGGCGGGCGGGGCCGTTGATCATCGAGGTGAGCTCGCGCGTCTGCGGGTAGAGCGCTCTTACTCGCCTACGATGTCGCCGAGGAAGAGCGCTCCGCACGAGCCGTAGTCGTTGCGCGCGGCAAGGTCGGCGAAGGCGCCGTCACGGGCGTAGCCGACCTCCTCCTCGTCGTAGGTCTGGACGTCGCCGGCCATGATGCAGCTCTGCTCCGGCTTCTTCGTCGCGGCGGAGCGCGCGAGAGGGAAGTTCACGGCCTCGGGCGCCGCGCCGGTGGGCTCGATGCCGCCGTACTTCAGCTCCGGCGAGCCCTCGGGCAGGTGGACGTAGCTGAACTGCGCGATGTTGTCCCCGTCCACCGGCACGGCGTAGCCGGCCGGCTGGGTGACGAAGACATGGGTGTTGTCGTCGACGGCCACCTCGTAGCGGCCCTTGGCGTCGGTCCGCACGACGTCGCGGCCGTTGGAGACGGCGACGCCCTTGATGCCGCGCTCGCCGCGGTCCTGGGTGGAGTTCTTGTTGCGGTCGTCGAAGACGACGCCGTCGACGGTCCGCTTGCTCTCGTCGTGGCCGGGGACGACCTCGACCTGTCCCGTCCAGGTGGCGTCACCTCCCTTCGACGCGGACGAAGGGGGGACCGCTGCGGTCGTCGTGGCCGGAGCCGCGATGCTGGAGACGAGGGTCAGCGCGAGCGCGCCGGTGGCGACGGAAGGGAGGATGCTGGGTGCCTTGAGGGAGATCACGGGCGTCCTTCGGTGTGGGGTGCGCCCGTCGGTCGCGGCCACTCCCGAGGCTGGCAAGGGGCGGTGAACCCGCCGTGAGCCGCGGGACGAGCCGCGGCGGCCTGCGCGTCCACGGGCGGTGAACTCCCGGCAAGGAAATGGTCAGGACCACGGGACGGGAGCACGACATGGGCACGGAGCTCTTCGCCGGGGTCGCGGTGAGCGACCTGCCGCGGGCGATCGACTGGTACGAGCGACTCCCCAGTGGGCCCGTCGGCGGCGCCTGCGACTGGCCGAGATCGCCGAGCGCACCGTCATCGTCGACCTGAGGTCGGGGACGACGACGCAGGAGCTGTGGCGCGGGGCCGAGCAGGTGCCGCACTTCATCGAGTCGAGCGATGTCGTCGGCTGTCTCGACCTCATCGCGGCGGGCCGGGGCGTGGGCATCACGGCGTCGGCCACCGCAGACCACCACCCCGCTCCGGGTGTCGTCTACCGCCCGGTGACCGATGGTCCGCGGATCCCGGTGCGGCTGGCCTGGTGGC
>ENA-OOKF01000065-OOKF01000065.1-human-skin-metagenome-genome-assembly--contig:-NODE-65-length-21393-cov-8.049911_pt1 | contig 21393 bp, 19 predicted proteins | sample MGYA00248881_ERZ501000 | MGnify/ENA primary metagenome ERZ501000 (study PRJEB25958, sample SAMN03398534) | human skin metagenome | study: EMG produced TPA metagenomics assembly of the Human Skin...
ATTTTGGGTGCAGGTGCAAATCAACTTCGTCAATCATGACAACGCCTTCGCCTTGGAGTGGGTCGTCAAGGCTTGGGTTAAGAATCGCTAAACGTCTAGCGATGTCGCCAACTAATGCAAGCAATGATTTTTCGCCTTGGGAAAGTTGATTGATTTGTAACGGTTCATTTTCATTTTTTTTTGAAACCATCATGATAGGTGGTTGAATGGCTCTATCTATCCAAATTTCTTGAACATTATCAACAAAATCTGTAATTGCCATTTTTACCGCTTGCAGTTGATTATCAATATTTTTTTCAAACAATTTTTCTTTTTGAGTTAATGCCATTAATTGAGCAACAATACTATCTTTACTATCATTAGTATTTTCTACAGAAAGACGTTCAGTTAATTTGCCAATTTCTTTTCGTATTTCTGCATTTTCAATGTCTTCTCTAAGTCGAAACCAATCAAGAAAATTATTAAAATCAATGCCATTGGTTAAAGCTAAATTATAACCAATAAATTGTCTAAGCGTTTTAGCAGATGAATCTAAAGAAATATTTTGTGTAAGAATTGAACGTTCTACAGGATAAAAACATATTAAAGGCAAAGAAATTTCATCTTTTTTATCATTATTAGTAAAATCAATTATTTCTAATCCACCCATTGAAGCAAATTTTTCATCATTTTTTTGACGATTACTTTTTAAATAAATATCTAAATTTTTAATATCATTATTAATAACTTGTAGGCTTTTATCAATTTCAGCTTTAATATTAATAATGGCAATATCTTTACCATTTTTTATCTCATTGGATTTTATAAAATCTCCTAATGGTTTTTTGTTTTGAAGACCACTAACAAACCAACTTAACCCAGTTGCCAATGCTTGCAAAATTTGTGATTTACCTGCCCCATTATTCCCCACAATTACCGTTACATTACTTGCTCTATCTTCAGTCGGAGCAAAGTCAATCGTCAAATCCTCAAATCTGCCATAATTTCGTAACTGTAATTGTTTGATTTTCATCATGTTTTCCAATATTGATAAGCGTTAAAAAACCCCACTCAAATCGCTTGAGTAGGGTTAATATAGCATAAATTATTAGGCAGAAATCGCTAACTATTTCGCAATTTTTTTATATTTCATGCGTTTTGGCTCGGCATCCGCGCCCAACTGTTTTTTGCGGTACGCCTCAAACTCTGAGTAGTTACCATCAAACCAAATCGGACCCTCATCCTCAAACGCCAAAATATGGGTGGCAATACGGTCTAAGAACCAGCGGTCATGCGACACCACCATCACCGTACCAGGGAACACTTCCACCGCATCTTCAAGCGCGCGCAAAGTCTCAACATCAAGGTCATTCGATGGCTCATCGAGTAACAGCACGTTTGCCCCTTGTTTTAAGGTTTTGGCAAGTTGCAGACGGTTACGCTCACCACCCGACAGGCTGCCGACCAGTTTTTGTTGGTCTTGACCTTTAAAGTTAAAGCGTCCGATATAGGCACGGCTAGGTGTGGTGTATTCGCCCACGGTAATCATATCAAGACCGTCGGAGACTTCTTCCCACACGGTTTTTTTGTCGTCAAGCTCATCGCGTACCTGTCCCACATACGCCACTTTCACTGATTCACCCACTTCAACTGTGCCCGTGTCTGGCTTGTCTTTACCCGTAATCATGTTAAATAGGGTAGTTTTACCTGCACCATTGGGTCCGATAATCCCCACAATTGCCATCGGTGGCACAGTGAAGGATAGGTTTTCGTATAGCAAACGGTCACCAAATGATTTTGAGATATTGTTGACTTCAATGACTTTGTTACCAAGACGTGGTCCTGGTGGAATGTAAATTTCGGCGGTTTCGTTACGCTGTTGGAACTCTTTGGAGTTTAATTCCTCAAAACGTTGCAAGCGAGACTTAGACTTGGTTTGCTGACCTTTTTGGTTTTTACGCACCCATTCAAGCTCTTGTTTCAGCGCTTTGGCAAAGGCTTCTTCTTGTTTTTGCTCTTGCTCTAAGCGTTTATTTTTTTGCTCTAGCCATTCGGTGTAGTTGCCTTGGTAAGGGTAGCCATAGCCACGGTCCAGCTCCAAAATCCACTCGGCAACGTTATCAAGGAAATAACGGTCATGGGTAATCGCCACGATGGTGCCGCTATAGTCTTTTAAGAAATGCTCAAGCCAAGCGACTGATTCGGCATCCAAATGGTTGGTCGGTTCGTCGAGTAGCAGCATGTCGGGTTTTGATAGCAATAGACGGCATAGGGCAACGCGGCGTTTTTCACCACCCGATAATTTGCTCACGTCGGCATCCCACGCGGGTAGGCGCAGCGCATCGGCGGCTTTTTCTAGTTGGTTGTTGAGGTTATGGGCATCCCACGCTTGGATGATGTCTTCCATCTTGCCTTGTTCGGCGGCAAGTTTGTCAAAGTCGGCATCGGGTAGCGCATATTCACCATAGATTTCATCAAGGCGCGCCAATGCATCTAAGGCTTCACGCACACCATCTTCAACATTGCCGCGCACGTCTTTGGCAGGGTCTAGCTGCGGTTCTTGCGCAAGGTAGCCAATCTTGATACCTGCTTGCGCACGCGCTTCGCCGTTATACTCGGTGTCCACCCCTGCCATGATTTTAAGAAGGGTTGATTTACCGGCGCCGTTGAGGCCCAGCACACCGATTTTTGCACCGGGAAAAAAAGACAGGCTGATGTCTTTTAGGATTTCCCGTTTGGGTGGAACAATTTTTGATACCTTGTTCATGGTATAAATATATTGAGCCATGTTTTTCCTGTTTAAGTTAGCTAATAGCAAGTGAAGGTAAGGCGTATCATCCACGCCAAAAAATTTGAAAAATGGTGAGATTTAACCGCTTATTATCGCATTGTTAACAGGGTGGGGCAAGGTAAAAGCCTAGTGATAAATCATTTGCAAACCCCATACCGAATAGGCAAAAACTTTTACAAGTCATGGACAGTGGCTGTGCTACTATCAAATGGTAAATAACCAAGCGACAAATAACCAAGTCACAGATAGCATAGTAGACAAAAAAATACACAAGGAGACAACCATGTCGGATTTACAATTATCGATTCACCATAACCAGCAATCACAACGCTTTGAAACCACCGTTGACGGCACTACTGCTTACATTAGCTATGTGGATAATGGTGATGTCATCGTATATGACCATACCATTGTGCCAGACGCGATTGGCGGGCGCGGTATTGCAGGGGCGTTAACCAAGCACGCGCTAGACTACGCCCGCAAGCAAGGTAAAAAAGTAGTGCCAGCCTGCTCTTACGTGGCAAGCTACCTGCAAAAGCACCCCGAATACAGTGATTTAAAAGCCTAAATTTTTATCAATCGGTCAATACGCCAAAAAAAACCACATAGGTTGATGTGGTTTTTTTATAGATTAGGGTTTGCTGATTATTTTTTCTTGGTAGGTCCAAGTAGCATACCCATTTGACGACCTTCAACTTTTGGTTGTTGTTCAACATTGGCAACATCGGTTGTATCGGCAATGACTTTTTCAAGTTGCTGCAAGCCAATTTGTTGGTGAGCCATCTCACGACCACGGAAACGAATGGTGACTTTGACTTTGTCTTGGTCTTCCAAAAACTCACGGATTTTACGAAGTTTGACTTGATAGTCGGCTTCTTCCGTGCCGGGACGCAATTTGATTTCTTTAAGCTGCGTTTGTTTTTGGTTCTTTTTGGCTTCTTTGGCTTTTTGTTTTTGGTCGTACAGATATTTTCTGTAGTCCATCACTTTGGCAACAGGAGGCTGAGCGTCTGGTACTATCTCGACCAAATCCAACTCAGCATCACGGGCGGCCTGCAAAGCCGTTTTTATATCCACAACACCAACTTGTTCGCCGTCTTCTTTGACTAAGCGTACCTCTTTGGCACGAATTTCCTCGTTGATGTCTAATCGGTTTGAACTCTTAATAATACTTACTCCTACGCTGTTTTTGATTTGACACGCCCTTTTTGGGCGGTCGCTTGGTTAACCAAGTCGATAAAGGCGTCGATACTCATCACACCAAGGTTGTCACCTTCACGAGTACGGACGTTAACTTGATTGCTTTCTACTTCTTTATCACCCATGACAATCATATAAGGAATACGTTCAAGGGTGCGTTCTCTAATTTTAAAGCCAATTTTCTCATTACGCAAATCGGTGATCACACGAAGTCCGGCTTGATTCAATTGTTCGGCGACTTTTTGACAGGCTGGCGCTTGGTTGTCGGTAATATTCATCACCACGACTTGCTGCGGTGCAAGCCAGACTGGCATCCAACCGGCGTAATGCTCAATGAGCATACCGATAAAGCGTTCAAATGACCCCAAAATCGCACGGTGTAGCATTACAGGGCGCTCACGTTCGCCTTGCTCATTGACAAACTCCGCACCTAGTCGCTCTGGCAGGTTAAAGTCAAGCTGCAGTGTACCGCATTGCCATACGCGGCCAAGACAGTCTTTAAGGCTAAACTCGATTTTGGGTCCATAAAATGCGCCTTCACCTGGTAGATACTGCCAGTCAAGCCCTGCATTATCCAATGCGTCCGCTAAGTCTTTTTCTGCCAAGTCCCACAGTTCGTCAGCACCGACCCGTTTTTCTGGGCGAGTCGAGAGTTTCATTTGTACGTCATCAAAACCAAAGTCTTTATACACATCAAGGGTAAGCTTGATAAAGTCTTGGGCTTCTTGTTTGATTTGCTCATTACTACAAAAAATATGGGCGTCATCTTGGGTAAAGCCACGCACCCGCATGATGCCATGGAGCGAACCTGACGGCTCATTACGGTGGCATGAGCCAAACTCAGCAAGACGCAATGGCAAGTCACGGTAAGATTTTAACCCTTGATTGAACACTTGCACGTGACACGGGCAGTTCATCGGCTTAATCGCATAGTCACGTTTTTCACTGTGGGTGGTGAACATCATGTCGCCATAATTTTCCCAGTGACCTGATTTTTCCCATAGGCTTCTATCGACGATTTGCGGGGTTTTGATTTCAAGATAGCCGTTATCTTTTTGTACTTTGCGCATATACTGCTCAAGCACTTGCCACATCGTCCAGCCATTGGGATGCCAAAACACCATACCAGGCGCTTCTTCTTGCATGTGAAATAAATCAAGCGCTTTACCGATTTTACGATGGTCGCGTTTTTCTGCTTCTTCGATACGCTGAATATAAGCTTTTAGGTCTTTTTTATCTGCCCAAGCGGTACCGTAGATACGTTGTAGTTGCTCATTTTTGGCATCACCGCGCCAGTAGGCACCACTCATTTTGGTGAGTTTAAAGGCTTTTAGGAAACGGGTATTGGGCACGTGAGGTCCACGGCACATATCAACATATTCTTGGTGATAGTATAAACCCATTTGGGTTTCATTCGGCATATCTTCGATAAGACGTAGTTTATAAGTCTCGCCACGGTCTTGGAATACTTTGATAACCTCGTCACGCGGTGTTAGTTTTTTGATAACATCGTAATCTTGGTTAATCAATTGCGTCATGCGCGCTTCGATTTTTTCCATGTCTTCTGGCGTAAACGGGCGCTCGCTGTAGATATCATAATAAAAACCCTCTTCAATCACAGGACCGATAACCATCTTCACCTCAGGATACAGCTGTTTGACAGCATGACCCAGTAAGTGAGCGGTGGAGTGGCGAATGATTTCCACACCTTCCTCGTCTTTTGGCGTGATGATTTGAACGCTGGCGTCTTCGGTAATCGGGTCACACGCATCAACTAATTTGCCGTTGACACGTCCTGCAACGGTGGCTTTGGCAAGCCCTGCGCCGATGCTTTGCGCCACTTCCATGACTGACGTTTGTCCATCAAATTGTTTAATATCGCCGTTTGGTAAGGTAATGGCTACCATAATTGCTCCTGTTGTCCTTTGGCAGTGATGACCGTTACTATCGGTCATGTAACCGTGAGAGATGGGAATAAAAAAAGGGAAAAACTCTGCCAATCCAGACTTACCGTGTCTCGATAGGCATTACAATCCCGTGAATTCGTCGCTTTGCAAAAAGCGTAAACAAGATATTATAGCAAATTGCGGTGATGAAACCAACTTACTGATTGAATTGCTTGCAGTTATGGCAGAAAATGAAGCAGCTCATGATATCCGTGTAAAAAACACTGCAATAGACGACAGCCAATGGTTGGTATCTACAATTTGGCTGGGTGTCTTGACACTAAGCTGTGCGTCTTTACACCAACAAGTTACAGGAATAATCTAGATTGCCCGTGGCAAAACTTATATAACTATAGGATAGTGAGTGCTATGCTTCATAACAATACGATTGATTAAGGGCATTTTTATGTCAGTTGATTTTTCCAATACATTAATTGTGGCGGTCTCTGCCACGGCATTGTTTGACCTATCAGAGTCTGAGCGGTTTTTTCAACAAGCGTTAACCGAAGATCCAGAAACGGCGATTGATAAATTTCGCAGCTATATGATTGAACGCGAAAATGATCCCTTGCAAACTGGGACGGGTTATCCGCTTATCAAAGCCTTACTCAATCTCAATCACTATTGTGCAGCCGACGACAAGGGCGAGGGCATAGCTGCGCCCATGGTTGAAGTGGTGATTATGTCAAAAAACAGCCCAGATACCGGTATTCAAGTATTAAATGCGCTGCGTAGTCATGGACTACCGATTAGTCGCTCGGCATTTACCTCAGGTGAAGGGGTGGCGGATTATGTGGCAGATTTTAAGGTGGATTTGTTTTTGACCACCAATCATGACGATGCCCAGCAAGTCACCGATGCAGGCGTGTGTGCCTGCGCGATTTTGGATGCGCCGCCCATTGATATGAAAGAGCTAGACACCAATCAGCTACGCATTGCATTTGATGGCGATGCCGTGTTATTTGATGAAGCAGGGGAGCTATTGTCGCGCCAGCAAGGACTCAAAGCGTTTCATGATTATGAAGCCAAAATGAGTGATGTGCCGATGAATAAAGGCCCGTATGCGGATTTTTTAATTAAACTCTCTAAACTACAAAAACGCCTGCCTGCTAAAATCAAGCATCCACCGATTCAAATTGCACTGGTGACCGCGCGCAATGCGCCTGCTGATTTGCGCGCGATTAAGACATTGCGTGATTGGGGCGTCAATGTGGATTTGGCGTTCTTTTTAGGGGGCTTAGATAAACGCCATGTACTGCAAACCTTTGCCCCGCATATTTTCTTCGATGACTCCATTCATAATTACGAATCTGCTAAAGGCGTAGTACCCTCAGGGCTAGTGCCTTATAGCTCAAAATCAAAATTGTATGTCAAACAAACTGATGCCACGGCAAGCCAAAACCTTGTTGAGATTCATCAAGGATAAAATTCATAGGTTTTATAAAAAATCCCATATAAAAAAATACCGCTTATTGCAAGCGGTATTTTTTATTGAACACTGGAATTGAACACTGGATTAGTGGTCAGATGCACCTGACGCACCGATACCGGTTAATGAACGTACATACTGTGCATCAAAGCCTTTTCTATCTAACTCAGCGCGTGGTGAGTTGTCAGTGATAGATGCAATCCACGCTAGAATGAAGGTCACAGGCATACTAAATAACGCCACATTTTTGTATGGGAAAGCGGGTGATTCGTGTTTCATGATATCGACCCAAACCGCAGGTCCTAAGATAATCAGTAACACTGCGACTGCTAAGCCTGCAAACCCACCGATTACCGCACCACGAGTGGTTAGACCACGCCAGAACATCGCTAACAAAAGAATCGGGAAGTTAGCCGATGCCGCGACCGCAAATACCAAACTTGCAATGAACGCAAGGTTTTGGTTTTCAAAGATAATACCGGTCACGATTGACAATAAACTTAATGCAACCACGGTAATTTTTGATGCACGCATCTCTTCTTCAGGTCTCGCTTGACCTTTTCTAATAACGCTAGCATACAAGTCATGGCTGACCGCTGAGGCGCCTGATAACGTCAAACCTGCCACAACCGCTAGGATAGTTGCAAAAGCAACAGCCGAGATAAAGCCTAAGAATAAGTTACCACCCACGGCATGGGATAAGTGAATCGCTGCCATGTTGGCACCACCGATGAGTGCTTGTGAGCTTACGCCATTTTTCACCACTGTCGTAAAATAATCTGGATGTTCAGCTAGGATAACGATAGCACCCAAACCAATAAGAACGATCATAAAATACACGTAAGAAATACAGCTAGCGGCAACCAGTACCGATTTACGGGCTTGTTTGGCATCTGGCACCGTAAAGAAACGCATCAATACGTGTGGTAAACCTGCTGTACCAAACAATAGACCCAAACCTAATGAGATAGATTCAATGGGATTATTAACCAATTTACCAGGCGACAAAATCGCTTCATGCTTATCATGAATCGCCACTGCTGACTTAAATAATTTGTCAAAACTAAAACCAACATGGCTCATCACCATAAATGCCATGAAAGTCGCACCTGACATCAGCAAAATAGCTTTGATAATTTGTACCCAAGTGGTGGCTAGCATACCGCCAAACAATACGTAAACCATCATTAATATACCAACGATGATGACTGCGTAAATATAATCTAATCCAAATAATAATTGAACCAATTTACCCGCACCAACCATCTGCGCAACCAAATATAGTGCAACGACGACCAAGGTACCGGATGCAGCAAAAATACGTACGGGGGTTTGGGAAAAACGATAAGATGCCACATCTGCGAAGGTAAATTTACCCAAGTTACGTAGCCGCTCAGCGATTAAGAATAAAATAATTGGCCAGCCAATCAAGAAGGCTAGCGTATAAATCATGCCATCATAACCGACGGTAAAAACCATACTCGATAACCCCAAAAAGGTTACCGCTGACATATAGTCCCCGGCAATGGCAATCCCGTTTTTGGTACCTGAGATACCGCCGCCCGCGGTATAGAAGTCGCTAGCGGTTTTGTTTTGACGCCCAGTAAGTAATACCGAGTGTTGCAAAAACGAAAATCAAGAACATGATAATGGCTGAAATATTCAGCGGTTGTTTTTTTACTTCGCCTTCAAGGGCGCCAGCTGCCCATGCTGGCATCTGTGCCATCAGACCCACTAGCGTCAAGCTTACGGCAGTTGAAACCTTGCCGATACGCTTGCCCAAGCCTTTATTAACAGTCACGCTGTTATACTGTTGTTGTAACATGCCACCCTCCATGGTGTCAAAACTGATGTTAGAACTGATGTCAAAATTATTATCAGCACCACAATTTTACAATTGAAAACCCAACACAATCCCTGTGGGGTTATACTTTACCACTGTTGATATCATCGATGACTTTACGAGTCATCGTGTCAAATTCACCGTTTGCTTTACTGACATATACCCAAGTGATGAGTGGTACAAAAATCATGATGGCAACAACAATGTAAAAGCCAACAGGGACAATCGAGCCTGCTGACAGTGGTGCAGCAAACATTTCAGGATCAAAACCGACGAGTAACAAATAGCCAAACCACACAATTAAAGTAATGATAGAAAAAGTAAGTCCTAGGCTTGTTTTTCTCTTTGCCATGCTTTGGAATTCAGAATGATTAATAATTCGCTGAATTTGTGCCTCATCCATGGTAACGCTCCTTGTAAATGAATGAAAAAGACAACTCATTGATGATTGACTCAACAATCAGTGTCAAAACCGACAAGGAAGATAGCGATTGGGTGACAATAACAGTAGACAAAATATGGTGAAGCAAGTCCGCTATGCTAAACGTAATAGATTGTCTTAAATGATACAAACAATCTCATCTTCCTGATTAGTTGCTATTATTAAATGAAAATTGTTAAAAAATCTAGCTATTTTTTCTCAAACTGTAAAAAAATTGTAGAATGTTAGTTGAAAATTAGTGGCAACGTTATCAAAGCACCCAAAGTTAATAGTAGACATAACTTGATACTCATAATCCTGACTAATAATAATTGTATCTAATAATGATTGCACTTAATTATGATTGCACCATCATGACTGTAACGCCCAATGACCAGTAAAAATTATCAAGCTATCCATGATAGGTAAATCGTTGAGAATAGATGAATCATTGAGCGTACATACCGCCATTCAAACCAAATGGCATTTATTTGCCTCGTGTTCTACACATACCGTCTTTGCAGTCTTCTGCGACTTTACCATAGGCAAGTTGTGTCATCCAGTTGGGTACACGGTTGCGATGTCGCGCAAAAACAGGGTAAATCATATCACTGGCTTGTTTCACCACAGGCCATTCAAACACGGTTGCAAACGGCAGTTGCGCAGTTTTGTACAGCAGTCGTACAGCATCCATGCCTTTTTGCAAGTTCCCTTGTTTATCTCGCACACACAGATAAGTCATCGCCTCATCTTCGCTAATACCAAATTTGGCAAGTTCTTCCCGTGCGTCATTAATCGAAACGATGCGAATGGCGTCAGGTTTTTTTTCTGCCATATGCAAGGCTTCGGTACGGCAGACAGGGCAGGTATCATCATAGTACATGGTTATCATATTAACAGTCTCCAAAGATTAGCTTTTTAGGGCATCTAATACGGTCAAGTCGTTAAATTCAAAACCTTTATTCAGTAACGCTGTAGGCACAACGCGTTGCCCATCCAACAGTAATGTCGACATTTCACCAAACATGGTCTTGACCACAAAGGCGGGCAGGGTCATCACAGTAGGGCGGTGCAACCAAGTGCCCATCGCATCGGTAAATGCAGCATTGCTAATAGGCGTTGGATTGGTCAAATTGTAAATTTGCTGAGTGGGCAGCGTGTGAGTCAGGTTTTGTTCAATGATAAAAATCACCGCACGCACCCAATCAGTACGGCTAATCCAGCTCATGATTTGCTGACCATTGCCAAGCTTACCACCTGTGCCCATTTTAAACGGGGTAATCAGTCGCCCAACCATACCTCCCTCGGGCGCAATCACCACCCCTGTACGTACAATCGCAACTGGCACAGCGTCTGTTACAACACCTTGGGCAGTCAAAGCCAGCTGCTCCCATGCCTGACAAATTTCGTGAGCGAAGTCGGTTTTTGTCACGGGGCTGGTTTCATCAAGCGCAGTTGGGTCGTTTTCCTTTTGGATACCGTACCAACCGATGGCTGAGCCGCTAATCAATAGTTTTGGCTTGTTGCCGACTCGCTCAATATAATCAATTACCGCTTGTGTGGGTTTTAGGCGACTATCAAACAATTCTTGCTTACGTGCCTCCGTCCAACGGCTGTCGGCAATACCCGCACCTGCTAGATTGATGATGACATCATACGTCTGATCGGTGCTGGCAAGATCGTCATAGCTAATAACGTCGTCTGCGATATTTTTGGTTTTCTCTTTTTCTACAGAACGAGATACCCAAGTGACTGACGCAGTGTCACCTTTTACGCCATGGGTTTTTAACGATTGCGTCAACGCTGTGCCTAAAAATCCTGAACCGCCTGTGATAAGTATTTTCATCATTTCTTTCCTTTTTTCTGTCAAAACTGAAATTTATGGGTAAAATTTTTAGCTTTTTGGTAAAACCAATTTGCCAACGATTACACTAGTTAAACCGCCAAATAGAGCATAATAGGTTAAAACTTTGCCAGTCGGATATGTTGCAGTCATTGTCCCAATCCATCATTTCCCATCATTTCAAAAACTTCTGAATCGTCGCCCCAAGTTTTAAGATACGATTGAGCGTAGTGGAAGAAAGTTTTAGCATCTCGTTCGCCCAACTCGTCAGCGTATCGACAAATTGGTGGGTGTCTTTGATACGTTGTTGTATATCTTTGTTTTCTGTGGCAAATTCTGGCTCATTGATTAAATCCGCCAAGAATCCAACCGTCGGCGCAAGCTCTCGGCGATAGCGTTCTTCGACAATCACCTTAGCCAATTCCCATACATCCGTACCCGTGGTGAAATAATCGCGTCTATCACCGAGCGTATGTACTGTTTGTACCAGATTTAAGCTCTGTAATTCCTTGATACTATTGCTCACATTTGAACGCGCCACGCCTAAGGTCTCTTGGATTTCTTCGGCATTCATCGGCTTGCCTGCCAAAAATAACAAGGCATGAATCTGGGCAACGGTACGGTTTACGCCCCATTTATTGCCCATTTCGCCCCAGTGTAAGACAAATTTTTCCATGGTCGATGTGAGTTGCACTTTTTAGCCTTGTGTGTAAGTAAATGGATGTAAATCAATCAATTTTTAATTATTTTGCGTTTTTTGTACATTTCTGTCAATACAGAAATTTTGAAAATTGTAAAAATTTTGTGGTTGGGTTTGGATTGTTGACCTTACAAGTCGCGTTTTATTTCCCAAAAAAAAATAATTTCGGTAAGATGAAGTGGTTCATTGTATCTATTTTTTTGGTATTTATTTCTTTGGTATAAGGATGACCCATGACGGCAACCCAAACACAACAACCCACCTTTCAAAAAGTCACATATGATGTTGCAGATAGTGTTGCGACGATTACCCTCAATGATCCAGCATCACTCAATGCGCTCAATAGCGTGATGAAATCGGAGCTTTATCAAGCCCTTGATTACGCCCAATACGACACAGCCGCCAAAGTGATTGTCATCACAGGCGCAGGCAAGGGGTTTTCTAGCGGTGGTGATATTCGCGAGATGCTATCAGGCGCAGATAACCGCGAAAACCTACTGAAAATGTCGCACAGCCTGACGATTGGGATTGCGGACATTACGCGCCGTATCCGCAAAATCAGCAAGCCGATTATCGCGCGTATCAATGGCGCGTGTGCGGGTGCAGGCATGAATATCGCGTTAGCGTGTGATTTTCGCGTCGCCAGTGACAATGCTAAATTTTTACAAGCCTTTGTCAATATCGGGCTAGTGCCTGATGGTGGTGGTATTTATCTGTTATCTCAGTTGATTGGTGCCGCCAAAACCACTGAGCTTGTGATGTTGGGTGAGCAAATCACCGCGCAAAAGGCAGAAGATTTGGGACTGGTGAATGCGCTGGTGAGTCAAGATGCGCTTGATGCGGCAGTGAAAAAACTGACTGACCGCCTCACAAGCTTGCCAACCCTAGCACTGGCGGCAATGAAGCAATCGATTAATCAAGTGGCATTTGCAGGACTAGATATCGCGCTAGACCAAGAGGTAATTTACCAAATGCAAATGGCGACCAGTGAAGACTTTAAAGAAGGGATTACCGCCTTTATGCAAAAGCGTCCTGCTCAGTTTAAAGGGCGATAAAGCATAGGGCAAGATAGGGCAATCACCTAAAACCTTGCAAAAAATAGCGTTGACACCGACGCTATTTTTTTTGGGTATGATAATGCCCAAACTGGTAACGGATTTTGTTATCGCGGATTTCGCCAATAAAAAAACGATATAAATTGGCATGCAGGTATTTCCAGCCCGTATTAACATAGCCATCTTGCTGCAAGCGGCGTGGGTCAAAGCGAAAGGTGAGCGGTAGCATCTGATAGCGGGTGATTTTTTTGGCGCGATTGACATAGTCACAATCTTCACACAGGGTGATAGATTCATCAAACCCACCCAATTGCTCATGCACAGATTTACTGGAAAAAATACACGCGCCGACCGCCGTTGGCGATAAAAATTGGCTAACAAAAATACCCATGTTAAACAGCAGATAACCCACTGTAAACCAAGGTTTTAGGTGATCAGCATTCATATACACGCCGGCTACTTTCAAGGATTTTTTATCCAATAATTGACTGGCTTTTTGCAAAAAGTCTGCATCCAACCGCACATCGGCATCTAGGAACAGTATTCGTTCATTTTTGGCTAGGCTCGCCCCTGTATTACGACCCAAGCTGACGCCACGCTCTGGCATTTTATGTACGCTTATCGCGGGCAGTTGATGGCGAAAACTGGCTGCAATTTGACAGGTGTCATCTTCGCTGTTGGAATCCACTACGATGACTTCAAAATTTTGGTAGCTTTGCTGGGCTAAGTCACGCAAAATAATACCGATACGTTCGGCTTCGTTTAGGGTAATAATCACAATGCTAATTGGCGTCATAAGCTCATTCATAAGGGCAACAATCGTTTAAAACTGCAGTTTTTAGATTTTTTATCATAAATGAACAATATGACGATTTGGTGATTGCCAAAAAAGTTTTGGCTGCTAAGCTATTGAATGAGCAATCGAGCTGATGCAGAATTCAATGGGCGATGGCATGGTAACCAGTTAGAAGGAATAAAGTATGTGCATTGTGGCGTTGGCTTGGCAGCTGTTTGAGGAAAAACCCTTGGTGCTATTATCCAATCGGGATGAATTTTTGCAGCGTCCTACGCGCGCACTGCATGAATGGCAATTGCCGAATGGAAAAAAAATCATCGCGGGGCAAGATGCGCAAGCAGGGGGCACTTGGTTGGGTATCGATCCTGTGCATGGGCGCTGGGGGGTGATTTTAAACTACCGAGAGATTATCAAAGATAAGCCTGTCTTTGCCACGTCCCGCGGTCAGTTAATCCTTGATTATTTGAGCGGTGATTGGTCGCCGCTAGCTTTCGCAAGGCAAATTGATTTGCCTAGCTACGATGGGTTTAATCTAGTCATCGGCGATCGGCAGCAAGCGGTGCTGCTCAATAATAAAGGGTATGGCATCGAGGTATTGGCAAAAGGCTTATACGTGTTATCCAATGGTCAACCAAATACGGCATGGTTTAAGACGGAAAAACTGCGCAGGCGAGTACGACAAGAGTTATTGCCCTTTATTGCTGAACAAGGTGACTGGCAAACAGCCAATTGGAAAAACGTGGCATTTGAAATACTGCAAGACCGTGAACAAGCGCCTATCACCCAGCTACCTGATACAGGTTTAGGCATTGAGACAGAATTGGCATTGTCTTCCATCTTTATTCCTACCAATCGCCTCGATAAGCTGCTGGTAAGTCGCTATGGGACGCGCGTGAGTAGTTTGCTCACCATGACTGATACAGGGTTTGATATGCAAGAAAAAAACCTTGAAAATGACACTATCATCCATATCACGCCCGATGTGAACGCCAAATCATCAATGAAAAAAACAGCCACAAAATTAAAAAATAGACAATAAAATCGGTTATCTATCAACCGTAAGCTTAACCGATATGCCCAAACATCATCATCACCTCAGTATCGAGCCTATTAAAATCCAATTCGATAGTATTATCCAAAAAAATCACTTCAATACGGTTATCGGTTTGTGGCTCACAGGCCAACAAATCGAGCGAATCCGGGGTAAAATTCATGGTTTGCCATTGCTCATCATGCGTATGTTTGATATGAACCACCGATTTGATACGTTGCCAGTTGGGCAGTGCCAGCAACCATTCCATCAGTACAGCCATATCAATTGTCCAGTCGGCTGACACCCGCCAGCCGATGATTTGATAGCCGTTTTGTACATCATGATAGCGAAAGGGCAAGTCATCATTGGCAGCTGTTGGCGATGGGGTCGTGTCGGCTTGGATGGTGGATGGAGCGTGGGACTGAGCAAAGCTCGTTAAGCTAATTTGTTGGTAGTGGCTGCGCTTGGCAAGCACTTGGCTTGATTGCTTGAGCGCTTGTTGCAATTGCCGCAGATTGTCTTCGCTCAGCGTTTGTGCTGCTTGCCAAATTAATTTTGCTTTAGGATTCAAGCCCTTTACCCATGCGGTAAATTGGGTTTTTTGGGTGTCATCCAACCCATGAAAGCGATTAATCACCACCACATCACAAAATCGCACATGCGCTTGGTAGCCTTCATTGTCACGATAACGGGCATCTTGCCAATGACGCGCATTGACGATACTGATGGCGGATTTTAGCGACAATGCAGTTTGCCAATGTGGTGCAGATAGCTGCTCAATCAGCTCTCGCGGGTGTGCAAGCCCTGTCGGCTCAATCCATAATCGGTCAGGTCTATACTCAGACGTCAAGCGAGCGAGCGCAATCTGTAGCGGCAGTTGCGAAGAACAGCAGATACAGCCACCAGATACTTGGCGAATCGCTAAATCATGGTCAGCATTACCCGTCAATAGCTTTTCATCAATACCGATTTGACCTGCTTCATTGACCAAAATCGCCCACTTTTCTTGGTGCTGAAAATGCGCGATACAGGCATTGATAAAACTGGTTTTTCCAGAACCTAAAAAGCCCATCACAAGGTGACAGGCTGTATTTACAATCAACGGTTTTATCATAAAATTTTCTTAACTCTGTTAACCCAGTTTTCCTAATCCGCTCTTCTAATTGGCTTTTTTAATCCGCTCTCTTAAATAGCGCTTGTTTAGCTATCTGCGCCATCGGGTACAAACACATAACCCACGCCCCAAACGGTTTGGATATAGCGCGCTTGCGAAGGATTATCTTCGATGAGACGGCGTAAACGCGACACCTGCACATCAATTGAGCGCTCCATTGCGCCCCATTCACGGCCGCGTGCCAGATTCATCAGTTTATCACGGGTTAATGGCTCACGGGGGTGTTGTACCAAAGCCTTTAATACACTAAATTCACCTGTGGTTAAGGTCACGATATTGCCATCACGTTTTAGGGTGCGCGTTGATAAATCTAATGTCCATGACCCAAATTCGACCACTTCCATTTGCTGACTGGGTGCGCCTGGTAATTCACGCGTTTGCCGGCGCAATACGGCTTTAATACGTGCCAATAATTCTTTGGGGTTAAAGGGTTTTGGCAAATAATCATCCGCGCCTGCTTCAAGTCCTGCGATACGATCGGCATCGGAACCTTTAGCGGTCAACATAATAATCGGAATATCGGAGTTTTCTGCGCGTAAGCGATGGCAAATACTGATACCGTCTTCGTTAGGTAGCATCAAATCAAGCACAATCAGCGAAAATAATTCACGCTGCATCAATTTGTCCATTTGGTTGCCGTCATGCGCAGTACGTACAATATAACCATCGTCTTCTAAGAAACGTTGCAATAAGGTACGTAGGCGCGCATCATCATCAACGACCAAAATGCGCTGATTCATATCGCCGGCGGCTGATTGATTGGGAGTAGATTCTACAGTGGGGTTGATGTCGTCACTCATTGATTATTTTCCTCATTTTTATCGTCGATATTCCTATCACCAATGTTATTTTCACTCGAATGTTGTTTTCGCTACATAGTTTTTATAAACGCTAAATATGTTCCATTAGCGTGTTGAAATGAACCTTATAATTAATAGTTAGGACAAGCAATGTTATAAAATATATGGGTATAAAAATTTTTATTAAGGACTGATAAGGGTATTTTGAAACGATTGGTTACAACTTGCAAGCATTATCAATCTTATTATTCAGTCAAATTTGCTTGGTTATGCGGTTATTAAAGCAAAGAAATGTGTCGATTGCTGTAGTGATTTTGCTAAAAACGCGACGTTAGCTTATAGGGTAGTCATCTATTATATAGTCATCCGTTAGCAAAATTTTAGTTTAACAACAGGGGTATAGTTAGCAAAGTAAAAAATCACTAAAGATTTTTGTTAAAATAGCGTTTACCTATTATCTTTTTGTATTGTTTTGTTATAATGCGTGAACTCTGAAGTTTTGAGTTCATCCTTATAAGTGTTAGGCAAAAATATGACTACAAACGTTACTGCCATTGCGGCTAATCCAGCGGTAGATGTACTCTCTGAGCAAGTCCAGCAAGCCATTTATCAAAAATTAGCTGCCAATCTTGGTATCAAACTCAACCAAATGATGGCATTTGTCAAACTCTATGATGATGGGGCGACGATTCCGTTTATTGCACGCTATCGTAAAGACCAAACCGGCGGGCTCGATGACGTACAGTTGCGTAGTCTAGAAAAATCGCTCAGCTATGAACGAGATATGGCCATTCGCCGCCAAAAAATCATTGAGCTGTTGACTTCACAAAATAAGCTGACTGATGAATTGAATGAACGTATTAATCAAGCGGCATCCAAACTTGAATTAGAAGACATTTATTTGCCGTATCGTCCGCGCCGTCGCTCACTGGCAACCCAAGCGCGTGAAGCAGGACTTGAGCCAATTGCCTTGGCGGTTCTAAATGAGTCGGTAAGCCCAGCCTCAGCATTATTAGATTACCAAGCGCCAGCGCCTGTACAGAATGACAACGGCGAAGCCGAAGCGTCAATTTTTGAAGATAAAGAAAAACAGCTATCAGGTATCGGTGCCATTATTATCGATGAGTGGACACAGCAGCTTGATCTACTCGACAAACTGCGCGTCGGCTTTGGGAAAATCGCCCAAATTCATAGCCGTTTAGTGGGCGAAGAAAAACGGGAAGTCGGCGAAAAATACAAAGACTATTTTGACCACGCTGAAAGCTTGGCGCGTCTACCCAATCATCGATTATTAGCGATGCTACGCGGTCGCCAAGACAATGTACTGACGATTGCGATTGAAGGCGATGATGCACCGTTTACCCAGCAAATTAATCACGCATTTAACTTAACGGCTTCCGAGCCCAATGAGCGTCAACAGTTTTTATTGTCACTGGGCAAAAAACTGTGGTTGGACAAATGGCGTCCGCATATTGAGCATCGTTTGCTCACAGAAAAACGCTTAACGGCTGAATCCGCAGCAATTGACGTGTTTGCAAACAATTTACAGCATCTATTAATGGCAGCGCCAGCGGGTCAAAAAACGATTTTAGGCGTCGATCCCGGTATCCGTCATGGGGTCAAAATGGCCGTGGTTGATAGTCTAGGTCATGTTGCCAAAAATAGTGATGATAGTTTTGCGATTGCAACGGTATATCCATTTGCCCCAGACAATAAGGTCGATGAAGCCAAACAAACCATTGCCGATTTACTCAAAAACCACCATGTGCATTTAATCGCCATTGGTAACGGTACGGCTAGCCGTGAGACAGATGCCTTAATCAAAGAAATTTTGGCAGAACACAGCGCTCAAGGAAACGGCGATATCAAAGCCGTGCCTGTGGTGGTCAATGAGTCTGGTGCGTCTGTGTACTCAGCGAGCGAACTGGCATCGCAAGAATTACAAGAGCTTGATGTATCCATTCGTGGGGCAGTATCGATTGCCCGTCGTTTGCAAGATCCCTTGTCTGAGCTGGTTAAAGTTGATCCCAAAGCCATTGGCGTGGGGCAATATCAGCATGACGTCAACCAAACGCAGCTGGCTGATAGTTTAACCAAAGTCACGCAAGACTGTGTGAATGCGGTGGGGGTAGACGTCAATACCGCAAGTCCTGCGATTTTGTCTTATATCGCAGGTCTCAATGTCAATGTAGCACAGCAAATTGTCAACTACCGCAACGAACATGGCGCATTTGCCAATCGTGAACAGCTCAAAAATGTGCCAAGATTGGGTGCCAAAACTTTTGAACAAGCGGCAGGTTTTTTACGCATTCGTGGCGGTGATGAGCCGTTAGATGCAACAGGGTTACACCCAGAAAACTATGAGATGGTCAAACAATGGCTGGCCTCAACCGACAATAATCTCAACGATGTGCTAGGTGACGAGTCAGCGCTTAACAATCTGACCGCTTCACTTATCGCTGCCGCAAACGATGAGGTTAATGATGCCGAGCAAGCAACGCTGAAAGCCGCTGCCATCAAACAAGAATTAGCCAAACCTGCACACGATCCAAGACCGAGCTTTAAAACAGCGCAGTTCCGTGACGATGTCAATAGCCTCAACGATTTAACCGAAGGCATGACGCTTGAAGGCGTGGTCACCAATGTGACAAGTTTTGGTTGTTTTGTTGATGTTGGCGTCCATCAAGATGGCTTGGTACATATCTCAGAGATGGGTAACGAGTTTATCGCCGATCCGTTAAATCATGTCAAACCAGGTGATATCGTCACCGTTCGCGTGATTTCAGTGGATGCAGAGCGTAAACGCGTGGGCTTTAGCATGAAGTCAGATACGCCAATGGCAGCCAAAGCTGCTGAAAAAGCACCCGCCAATAAAGCAAAAAATACCAACCAATCAGTGGCTGGTACGGCGAAAAAACACGCAGACCCTGCCGAGCGCGGCGGTAAATCAGCCAAACATTCGGGCAAACCTCAACGTAGTGACAAAGCTGCTAAACCGCAAAACCAAGCAGCCGACAAACCGCAAAAAATCGGTAGCTTAGGTGCATTGTTGGCGCAAGCAGGTCTAAAAAAATCAACATAAACCCCGCATCATTAGTAAACGTGCATCTAAATGGCTAAATCCATTTAGATGTTGCGATTGGTGATACAAGGTTTCGAGTGAGTGATGGTCAATTTTTTACAAGCATTTTGGCAAGCGACTCGCCCACGCACTTATCCATTAGCGGTGGCTGGCATCATAGTAGCCAATGCGTTGGCATACTCGCGTATTGGTAGCTTTGAAACCAAAAATTGGCAAATCTTTTTGCTAAGCCTATGGGTTGCCTTAGGACTACAGATTTTATCCAATTTAGCCAACGACTATGGCGATGGTATACGGGGTACGGATGCCCATCGACTCGACAGACAGACTGCCCAAGGGACAATCAATCCCAAGACCCTCAAGAAATTAATCATAAGTTGGGCGCTGTTTATTTTTGGCTGCGGTATTGGCTTACTTTGGCTGAGCTTTAACAGTCTCATCGATTTCTTCACCTTCTTAGCATTGGGCATCATCGCTATTATCGCCGCAGTGACCTATACCATGGGTAAAAACCCCTATGGGTACAATGCGAAAGGGGAAATAGCGGTATTTTTATTCTTCGGCTTAGTTAACGTATTAGGGGGCGTGTACCTACAAACACAATTTATCCGCGTGAGGGATATTATTGCTGCCGTGGTGATCGGCCTGCTATGCACTTGCGTATTGATGATTAACAATATGCGGGATTTTGACACAGATACAGGCGCTAGTAAAAATACCCTTGCTACCACCTTAGGCAAAGAAAGCATGAGCCACCTGTATCGGTTTATGTTGTTGGGTGCTTACTTTTTACTCATTACCTTTGTGACCTTGCGACAAAATTTTTATCTATTAAGCCTACTTGTTCTAATCTCTCCGATTGCCAAACATCTTAAAATGGTTCGCCATTATAGTGATGAAACTATCCCCTCAAAGGCACTAGCACCAGAGCTAGCCAAAATTGTCTTAATTACCCTAGCGACCAGTGTATTGATGAGTTTAAGTATTCTTATATTTAACTATAAAAAACTAATTTAAAAATAAATGAAAAAACTTTTCCCATTGGTATTGACAGGTAAAAAGAAAAGCGTATAATACGCACTCACTGGCAGCGACTACAGCCACAAACTGTAGTAAAAACAACAACTTAAATTAATATAGATATAAGTTGAGCGGTCATAAAAAATTAAAGAAAAAAGTTATTGACAACACAAAATAAGCTGTTAAAATAGCGACCTTCTTAACGACATCAGCCGATGATGTTGTGAACTAAATAACAACGAACACAAGAACAACTTGTGTGGATTTTCACTTAGGGCGAT
>ENA-OOKF01000066-OOKF01000066.1-human-skin-metagenome-genome-assembly--contig:-NODE-66-length-21285-cov-14.129534_pt1 | contig 21285 bp, 19 predicted proteins | sample MGYA00248881_ERZ501000 | MGnify/ENA primary metagenome ERZ501000 (study PRJEB25958, sample SAMN03398534) | human skin metagenome | study: EMG produced TPA metagenomics assembly of the Human Skin...
CGATAGCAAACAATATTACCAAAGGGTTTTTTCTCGTTGAGCACGCGATTAGTGCGGGAGAATGCTTGAATCAAGCCGTGATGCTTAAGATTTTTATCAACATACAGGGTATTTAAAGTTTTAGCATCAAAGCCTGTTAAAAACATATTGATGACCATTAAGACGTCAATTTGTTTGTTGCGAACTCGCGTGGCGATATCACGATAATAGGCATAATAGCTGTCACCTGAGTTGTAATTGGTGCCAAAGGTGGCGTTATAATCGGCAATATAGCTATCAAGCTTGTCACGGCTTGATTGGTTAATTTGGGTTGGGATGTCAGCCGACTCTTCATCGAGTAAACCATCTAATGTTTCCACTGCTTCATTGGCGGCATATGAGAAAATGGTCGCAATGGTCAAAGGTTTAAAAATCTTGCCCTGTGCTTCATCTTCTGCTTGTTTTTTGGCTTGGACTTGTTTAAACAGCTCGTAATACTGAGTTAAGACTTCGACAGAACTGACGCAAAACATGGCGGTAAATTCGCCGTGTTTGGTTTTGGTGGGATAAGTATCAATGATATGCCGAGCTATCATTTTAAGGCGTTTTGGGTCTTCAAGCACTTCTTTGGTATCGACGGCTTCGACTTGTTCGGCAGTCAGTTCGGTATTTGTATCTTTACTTTTTTCCATACCTTTTTGGGTGTAACGACCCAGATAGTCAATCTGAAACGGTAGCACGTTTTTATCGCGTATCGCATCAACAATGACATACTGGTGCAGGCACTTATCAAATAGATAGTTGGTGGTGAGCTTTAGCCCTGCCTTACTGGTGCTGTTTTTTTCAAAGATGGGTGTTCCTGTAAAGCCAAACATCTGAGCCTTGTTAAAAAATTGTTTGATACGTTTATGGGTGTCACCAAACTGGCTACGATGGCATTCATCAAAGATAAACACGACTTTTTGGTCTTTAAGATAGGCGATATTATCGCTGTAATGGTCTTTGGAAATGGCGTTATTGAGCTTTTGTAAGGTGGTCACAATCAGTTTGTCGTGCTGTTGCCCTAACTGTCTCACCAGCGTTTTGGTGTTGTTGGTGCTGTCCACGCTATCGGCTCGAAAGTTATTAAACTCAGTAGCCGTCTGAGTGTCCAAGTCATTCCTATCAACCACAAATAACACTTTAGCTATGTCAGGCATATTCATGATAAGTTGACTGGCTTTGAAGGATGTCAACGTTTTGCCTGAACCTGTAGTGTGCCAGATATAGCCGTTCTTGTTGTTACTGTTAATATGCTGAATAATGTTTTCAACCGCATAAATCTGATACGGACGCATGACCATCAGGCTTTTGGTGGTCGACATCAGTATCATGTATTGGGTGAGCATTTTGGTAAGATGCGTGGGGGTTAAAAAACTGGTAGCAAAGTCGGTGATTTCGTTAATCTGTTTGTTGGTAATATCTGCCCAAGCAAAGGCAAGTTCGATGTTTTTGGTGCCGTTGGCGTAGTAGCGGGTATTGACGCCGTTACTGATGACAAATAGCTGAATAAACCCAAATAGCCCATACCCTGCACTGTACGCTTCTCGGTTATAACGCCGAGTTTGGTGAAAGGCTTCGGCGATTTCCATGCTACGGCGTTTGAGTTCAATTTGTACCAGTGGCAAGCCGTTAATCAAAATGGTGACGTCAAAGCGGCTGGTACGTCCGTTACTACTGGTATGGTCGACCGTAATTTGGTTGCTGATTTGGTAGCGGTTTTGGGTGGGGTCGGCTGATAAAAAGTAAATATGCCGACTGCTGCCATCATCGAATTTGACGGGGAGTTTATCGCGTAGGATGTTCGCTTTGTCAAAGATGGTGCCTGTGGTGAGATGGCTGATGATTTGTTGCCATTCGTCATCGCTAAAGCGGGCAATGCCGTTGATGTCAGCGAGGGTGGTGCGTAGGTTGTTGATTAGGTCGTTTTCGTCTTTGATGGCGATACGCTGATAGCCCAATTGGTTGAGTTGGTCGATTAATTCAGCTTCAAGTTGGGCTTCAGTTTGGAGCATAATTACTTCACTTTTATCAAAGTTTTTTTAATAATCCAATTTTTGGGTACTTTCAAGTCAAAATCATATAAGTTGATTAATATTTCATGTTCATCAGGATTTGTTGAACTCAAATTATGGTCATCTACTTTAATGGTTTCATAAATATCGTTTGGAATAGATAATTCAAAAATATAACCATCTAAAAAACCATTATAAGTAGCAAACTTTCTTGCTATATCTAAGTCTGTCGTACATGAAATATAACTGGTTTTATAAGTATCTGAACAGTAATTATGTAAATATGCTGCCGTTTGTTTGCTTGGAGCAACTGTAATATAATCATTTCCTGCGTATATATGGGTACTATCAGCCGTAAAAGTTAAAAGATATTCTGTGCCTTTAGCTTTTAAATCCCCATTATCTTCTCTAAGCATCATTTCAGTTATACCACGATATAAATTCATGAATTTTTCCTATTGCTTTGTAATTAAATAAACATCTGCTGCAATAGTCCTTTTTTCCATTGTTTGGTGTGGGTAAGCTGGGCGGTGGTGTGGTCAATTCGCTTGTCAATCGCTGTTAAAAATTCCGCTATTTTTTCTTGTTCTTGAATTGAACTAGGAATATATAAAGGGATTTCTGACATTACATTGTTCATTAGTTTAGGGTTTCCAACATAAGAAACATACTTAAAAGCCGTTAAATTTAAAATTTCAGCAATACATTTATTTGCATAACCCTGATCGCTTAACAAAACACCACAAACATTCGTACAATAGAATTTTCCCATTCTAAATTTAACTGTTCCAGCATTTGCCCCATCTGTTGTCCAAGTTACAGCATTTTCGAACAGATATTCAGTGTAATATCCCATTAATCCATCATTTTTAGTTTGTGAACTATAAACAGGAAATTTATAATCATCATCCTTTTCAGAACACACTTGACTTACAGGTAGAACTTGACCCCGTGTAACTTTAAAAATATCTTTTATTTGAATTTCTTCCCACTCCCCAAAATCTTCACCATTATCATTTTTAAAGCGGATTTCTTGGCTAAATATTTTTTGCATAACGCCTTTTTTATACTGATTTAACAACTCAAGCTGTCGGCCCAGTTGGCTGATTTTGTCATCCACCGCACTCAAAAATTCTGCTATTTTGGTTTGTTCGGGCATACTTGGCAAAACAATTGGTGTCGTTTTCGCTTGCTCAATAGTGAAATGCGAAATTGTGCCAGTATGAGAAATACTTTTTAAATACTCTCTAAATTTAGGCGAAACAAAAAAATTATAAAGGTAAGAGCCGTTAATTTTTCCTGATGATTTTAACCAAAGTAAATCGGCATCTTTGAAATATAAAGGTTTATTATCTTTAACTAAGTAAGGAATACCAATTGAACCACCACCCGTTATCAACAAATCATCTTTCTGAATTTTGCCTGATTTTTTAGCCAATTCTTCGTAAAGCTCATTAGAAATAAAAGCTTTCTCATTGGTCGTATTTTTAAAAATTGAAACCACATCGCTAGTTCTAAAAAATGGAACACCGGATTCTTGCCATTGTTCTTTAAAAACTCGGGAAGCTGATGAAATATCTATAACTTTTCCAAGTTTTTCACTTTGCCACTCATCTCTAAATTCAGAAAAGCGTAATTTAGGCGCAATCATTTTGCACCCCCAAACGGCGACACAATCCCAAGCTCATCACAAAACTGCCCAATCACTTCATCCGTCGCAGCACTTGCCATCGCAAGCGCCCCAAGCGCACGCGCCACCGCATCCAAATCAATCGCTGCTTCCGCCTCAAACGTATCCACATAACGCGGAATATTCAAATTAAAATCATTCGCCTTGATATCAGCAAGGCTTGCCACATGGGCAAACTTCGCCACATTCTCACGCCCCGCATACGCATCGACAATTGCATCAATATGCGCAGGCAACAAGATATTTTGCGTTTTTTGCTTCTCAAAATTGCCACTGGCATCAACAAACAACACATCATCACGGTCACGGTTTTTCTTGAGCACCAGCACACAAGTCGGAATCGACGTGCCATAAAAAATATTGGCAGGTAGCCCAATTATCGCATCAATCACATTTAACTTTTCAATCAAATACTGGCGAATCGTCCCCTCACTGGAGCCACGAAACAGCACCCCATGCGGCAACACTACCGCCATCGTGCCATGCTCATCGAGCTGATACAGCATATGCTGCACAAACGCCATATCCGCTTTGGTCTTCGGAGCAAGTTTGCCCGCTGCGGCAAATCGCTCATCCTGCAAAAGTAACGGGTCGGCAGACCAGTTAGCAGAAAACGGCGGATTGGCAACGACCGCCTCAAAGCGTTTGTCCAAATGCTGGGGACGCAACAGCGTGTCCTCTTGACGAATATCAAACTTGGCAAAATGCACATCATGCAAAATCATATTCATGCGAGCCAAGTTATAAGACGTATGGTTGGACTCTTGACCACAAATCATATCAACATCTTGCACTTGGCGTTTGACCCGCAGTAGCAGCGAACCCGAGCCACAAGTGGGGTCATACACTGAGCGTAAACGGGTTTTGCCAAGCGTCACAAGGCGAGCAAGCAAGGTTGAAACCCCTTGAGGCGTGTAAAATTCGCCTGCTTTTTTGCCTGCTCCAGCAGCGAACTTAGCAATCATATACTCATACGCATCACCCAGCACATCGCTTTCGCTATTACTCAAATCAAAATCAATCTCGTCAAGATGGATAAGTACCTTGTTAATCAGCTTATTACGGTCATCAGCAGTATTGCCAAGTTTGGTTGAGTTTAAATCCACTTCACTAAACAAATTGGCAAAGTCATCAGCAGAATCAGTACCAAGGGTACTTTGCTCAATCGCTCGCAAATTGTTGGCTAAATCATCCAAAATAAAATCGCCTGCTTTGGCTCGGGTCGCCATATGGTGAAATAACTGATTGGGCGCTAAGGCATAGCCAACTTCATCAATCGCGTTTGCTTTGATAGCATCGATATAAGGCTTGTGTTCTGGATTGGTCTCATCAAGTTCGTTGTAAGTCAAATCCATGCCTTCATCGGCGAGTAGGCTATTGGCGAAACTTACTGCTTTTTCGGATAAGTATTTGTAGAAAATAAAGCCAAGTACATAGTTGCGGTATTCATCGGGCGACATTTTTCCCCATAACTCATTGGCGATTGCCCATAGTTTACTTTGTAAGGCTTGTTGGTCGGTCATGGGGTGTCCTTGCTTTCATGTCAAAAATTAATGGGTGATTATAGCTTATAATATGGAGGGAGCGGAAATTGATAGGCGAACTATGCTCAAGTAAAAAAAGAAAATTCGATTATTAAATCCTTATCTTGTATACTAAGTGCTATCACATATGATAGCATTTTTATGAAAATTATTTTAGATACTAATATCATCATCGGGGCTTGTTTAGGCTCCCGATATGACAATTTAGTCATTCGTGGTTGCCTAACGGGGAACTTTACACCTTTAGTCAGTCATGCGCTATTGTATGAGTATGAAGACCTGATTGGACGTGAATCCGTATTCGACCACCCTGTAGCATTAATCTTTACAGAGCGAGAAGTCCTATTTAATGCGTTATATTCAGTATGTCGTTTGATTGATGTCAGCTATCTATGGCGACCCAATCTTAAAGACGAAGGGGATAATTTTATTGTTGAATTAGCTGTAGCGGGAAATGCTGATTATATCATTACGAAGAATTTAAAAGACTTTCGCCAAAGCGAATTAATCTTTGATAGTTTTAAAGTCATCACCCCTAAACAATTATTGGAGATACATAATGTCCGTTATCACACTTAGAGTAACTGAAGAAAAACATGAGCGTATCAAAAGTCTTGCAGTATCTCGTGGGGTTAGTGTTAATAAACTGATTGATGAAGCCATGACCTTAATGATTGCTAAACAAGATATTGAAACTCGCTTCAAAGCTCGAGCCGCTAAAGGCGATATTACTGCAGGTATTGCATTACTGGATAAAGTGCTTGAAAAACGAGAAGCTTATGATAAAACCTTGTCAAGATAAATGATAAGGTTTCAACAGTCATATAAAAATTAAAAAATGTCTGTTTATAAGAAAAATATTAATTTTATAAAATTAACATAAATAAAATTAATATATAGAATATTGTCCATAAATAATGTTATAAGTACAATATCACGACAACCTATTGTTTTTCGTGATTTTGTAAATCAGCGCCAATTCGGCGCTTTTTTATTCTATTTATTTCATGATAAAGCCATAGTTATCTAAATATGATAAGATGGGTTAATTACCTTTTATCGTGAGAAATTTGCTATGAGTTTAATTGGTTATGCTCGAGTATCCACATCGGAAGGAAAACAACTCCTTGACCGTCAAGTTGATGCGTTAAAAGAAATCGGCTGTGAGCGAATTTTTGAGGATAAGGCGTCGGGGAGTAATTCCCAACGAAAAGGGTTAGACGATTGTCTTAATTATTTGCGAAAAGGTGATGTGTTAGTCGTTTTGGATTTGGATAGGTTAGGGCGGTTAGCCAGTGACCTTATAAAGTTAATTGATGAATTGGCTGAAAATGGCATTGGCTTTAAAGCGATTAACTCACCCATGGATACCACTACACCCGCAGGTCGGGCGTTTTTACAAATTCAAGCCGCTTTTGCGGAGATGGAACGTAATATTATCCGCCAGCGGGTGAAAGAAGGGATTGCGGCTGCTAGGGCTCGTGGTCGTAAAGGGGGACGACCTAGAATTATGACGGCAGAGAAACTTCGCTATGCCCAGCATCTGATGCAAGACCAAACCAAAAGCATTCCTGCGATTTGCAGGGAGCTTGGTGATATTCCGAGCAGTACGCTGTACCATTATGTGACGGCGAAAGGGGAGTTGAAAAAAGCGGGGGTGGATTTAATAAGTAAACTCGATTAATTTCAAAATTTTGGGAAGTTTCAGTTTTTCAAAATTCTAAAAGCGATTGTTGGCTAGTATATTTTGTATTATAATGCAATGTATTACATATTGAAGGTTTGCTATTTACACGGTTGTCGAAACGGAAAGCTTTAAAGTTGAGATTGCTGAACTATTAGATTTGGATGATCGATTGGCTTTCTTTACTTACCTTTCACAAAATCCATTAAAAGGTGATGTGATTTAACATGGCAAAGGGTTAAGAAAAATTCGTTGGGCAACCAGTGGTAAAGATAAGTCGGGTGGGGTTCGAGTTATTTACTACAATATGCTAGATGATGGACTGATAGTTTGTCTAGCTGTGTATGCCAAAAATGAAAAAGAAAATATTTCTGCTAAAGAATTAAAGTCTTTAAAAAATGAAAAGCAAGGAAACCAATCATGAAACCTGTTAATTTCTCTGACGTAGATATTGCCAATATTGTTGAAGCGGTTATTAAAGATGATCCTGATGCAATTGTCATTAAAGATAGTTTAGCCAAATCACTCGCTCAATTGCGAGAAGGACGGTATGTACCCATATCGGAAGTTAGCCAAGTCCGTCAAAAGACAGGCTTGTCGCAAAGTCAATTTGCCAAGTCATTGGGTATTTCGGTCAATACGCTAAAGTCTTGGGAACAGGGTCAGCGTAAACCGAGCGGTTCAGCTCAAGTCTTGCTTAAGTTATTGGGCAAAAAACCTGAGTTAATTGATGAAATTGCTCATTTGGCGTAGTTTTCCAACTATATCCACTTCCAGTCTGACCTAAGCTTATTTTGAGTTTTCTGATAAACTCAAGATAATGGGTTTATCTGACGCTGTTTTATAGACAAGTAGATTGACAGAAATAGGGGCGGTTTGCCCCTGTTTTTTTGTGGAAATGGAAGTGTCTAAAAAACCGACGTTTTGTAGACAACTTAACCATTATCAATTTTAAAAATACTCGACTAAATTCCTTAACGTACTATTTTCTCCGAATTCTGGGGTAACCCCAGTATGTGTCAGTGTGCTTTAGAACACTTTTTACCGTACCAGAATTATAGTTTCAAACGGCGCAATCGCAGCGCGTTAGCAATCACCGAGAATGACGACAAGCTCATCGCTGCCGCTGCTATCATCGGACTGAGCAGAATCCCAAATATGGGATAGAGCACACCTGCGGCAATAGGAACACCAAGTGCATTGTAGATAAAGGCAAAAAACAGATTCTGTCTGATATTGCGCATGGTGGCGTGGCTAAGCTTATAAGCTTTGGCAATGCCCATTAAATCACCTTTTAGCAGGGTAATGCCCGCACTCTCCATCGCCACATCGGTACCGGTTCCCATAGCGATACCAACATTAGCTTGCGCTAGCGCTGGTGCGTCGTTGATACCATCACCCGCCATAGCGACCAATTTACCGCTGTCTTGCATTTCTTTGACGATACGGTTTTTATCCTCTGGTGAGACATCCGCATGAACTTCATCAATACCTAGTTTATTGGCGACTGCCTGCGCGGTTTTTTCGTTGTCACCGGTTAGCATCACAACTTTTAAACCTGCGTCATGAAGCAGTGAAATAGCCTCTTTAGTGCTTGGTTTAATAGGGTCAGCAACTGAAATAATACCAGCAGCTTTACCGTCTATAGCCACAAACATTACCGTTTCACCGTCTTTTCTACGGACATCAGCTTTAGTGGACAGCTCATTATCAAAACTATTTAGGCTTTCCATAAGCTTAGAGTTACCAATAGCGACTTTCTTACCATCGACCACGGCTTGTACGCCTTCGCCAGTAGTCGAATTAAAGTCAGTAGCTTTAGGAATAATGAGTGATCTTTCTTGAGCTGCTCTAACGATAGCTTCTGCTAAAGGATGCTCGCTAGCGCTTTCTACTGAGGCTACCAATGCGAGGAACTCGTCTTCATCTTGACCTACCTGCGCATCAATTGCGGTAAGCTCGGGCTTACCAGCGGTCAGTGTTCCGGTCTTGTCGACGACAATGGTATCGACTTTTTCCATACTCTCTAACGCTTCAGCATTTTTGATGAGGACGCCGTTTTGCGCGCCTTTGCCGGTACCAACCATAATGGACATCGGCGTCGCTAGACCAAGGGCACAAGGACAAGCAATAATCAGTACCGCAATCGCGTTAACCAAAGCATAGGCCATAGCGGGCTCAGGGCCGAATATCGCCCAGACAATAAAGGTAATGACGGAGCAAATAAGCACGATCGGTACGAACCACCCAGCTACCTTATCTACCAATTTCTGTATAGGTGCGCGGCTACGCTGGGCTTCAGCAACCATTTGTACAATTTTAGATAATACTGAGTCTGCTCCAACATTGACCGCTTCGACTAATAGCGTTCCGGTGCCATTTACCGTACCACCAGTCACTGTATCTCCTGCTACTTTTGATACAGGGATTGGCTCACCCGTCACCATTGATTCATCAACATTACTATTACCATCGATCACTGTACCGTCTACGGGTAGTTTCTCACCTGGTCTAACCCGTAACTTATCGCCACTGACAACCTCATCAAGCGAGACTTCGATCTCTTCTCCGTTTTCGTCAACACGTCTTGCAGTCGGTGGAGCTAGCTCAAGCAATGCTCGAATCGCACCTGAAGTTTGGCTTCTGGCTTTGAGCTCTAATACTTGACCCAACAATACTAAGGTTACAATGACAGCTGCTGCTTCATAGTAGACTCCGACTTGACCACTAGCGTCTCTAAAACTGTCTGGGAAAATATTGGGAAAAAAGGTCGCGACAATACTAAAAACATAAGCAGCGCCTACGCCTATCGCAATCAAAGTAAACATATTAAGATTGCGGCTTTTTATAGACTGCCAGCCACGAACGAAAAACGGGGCGGCCCCCCAAAGCACTACAGGTGTCGCAAGCACCAACTCAGCCCATTGTAAAACCTGTGAAGGTATACCATACTGACTAAAGTCAACTCCAAACATACCGCTCATCACATATATTAATAGCGGTACAGTCAACACGGTACATATCCAAAAACGACGAGTCATGTCGTCAAGCTCTGAGGTGTCCTCTTCACCGATAGTAAGCGTTTCGGGCTCAAGCGCCATACCACATATCGGACAACCGCTATTTCTAACGTCTCTCACTTCAGGATGCATAGGACAGGTATATACCGTGCCATCGTAATCAGCAGGTACTTTATCGTATTTACCGCCTTTAACAGATTTTACTCCGCTACTATCAGTATCCTTTCCATGACAGCTAGCGTGACTATCATCTTTAGCAACTTCGTCTTCAGGTTTAAGAAACATGCCACATATTGGGCAGTCACTTTTTTCAACATCTCTTACTTCTGGATGCATAGGACAAATATAGACCGTACCGCTATAATTTTCCGGTACTTTATCGTACTGACCACCTTTGATAGATTTTTCATCGGCAATATGTTTCATAAAACCACTCCTTAAAGACAATAAATATTGATAATAAGTACAACTCTTAAAGCACTCTCACTCAAAAATAGCAATCGACAGATATTGAACATTTCGATATAGGAATAAGAGGTTTTGAAATAAGAACAGTAAAACAAAGAGCAGTTACTGCAGTTGAAGGGGTAGGTAAAAAATCACATTAATTATCTGTGCAATCTGTCCTTTTAAGGTAAAGGTACCAGCGAAGACTATAGCGCTGATACCAGGTATCACCATTTTTTCATAATCAATTTCTTAGCTTGCCATACCTCTATATATAGCCGTCTATTCGAGCTCTTCAATAAGCGCTTGCATCTCAGCGATTTCACGCTTTTGCGCTTTAATAATATCGTCAGCGAGCTGTTGTACTCTAGGGTCTTCAATATCTGCTCTTGAGCTCGTCAAAATGGCAATCGAGTGATGAGGTATCATGGCTTGCATCCAATCGACTTGATCAACCGTTGCTTGGGAACGCACACCCCAAATACCTACAGCAAACATTACTACACTTATTCCATAAACCAGTAAATTAATCTTAGTCTTTTTATACATATTGCTCATAAAGGCGAGCATGATAATCGCCATGACTGCGCCCATATATAATGCCATATAGGCTCGGGTCTCACTAAAATAAACATGATCCAGCTGATAGGTATTAAAATACATCATGATAAACATTACAATCGTAGACGTCAGAATCATCAAAGTGAACTTCACATAAGGATTCATGCCCTGTTGATGGCTTTGATGATTCATGCTGTTTTGATCAGAAGTATTCATAATATACTCCTTATTATTTTAATAATGTTAGAACCAGAATGTAACCCCCGCAGTCAAACTACTGCTATCAACCGATTCATTTTCTTGACGGCGCAAATCTCGAGCATCGCCTAAAGCCGTCTCATAGCTCACACCGACGTAAGGTGCAAGTTGACGATTTAAAGTCTCGTACATTAATCTAACTTCAGCGTCAAAATCATTGAACCCTTTAGCAATACCGTTATCAGTATCGTCTTTACTAAAGGCTGTCAGCCCTACTTCTGGTCTGACAACCCAACGCTGAGTCAAACGCCACTCATATGCCGTACCTAAGTCAAGACGTACTTGACCATCAGTATAGAGATAGGCTCTTGCATCTGTTTCAACAAAGTATGGTGCAGTACCTACGATACCCGCCATAAGGGCAGCCTTATCGTTTTTGGTATCATAAGCGACACCTGCTTCACCATTCCAAAAAATACTTAGCGGCTTCCAATAAGCCAGTGAGGTCAGACTATCAATTTTTTTATCGTCCTTAGTCTGAACACTACCTTCGCTGCGTACAGCTAGGCGTCGCTCATCTTTTCCATACCAAGCATCCACCTCATAGTTAATCTGATCGTCATCAAACTGATAGCCCAACTGTTCTACAGAAACACCCCATAACGGCATATCACCCATCATCATAGGCTGACCATAGCGTCCATAGGGAACGCCGTTTGAATAGTCAGGACTGCGAGCATCAGCTGGAGCTTTACCACCTTGCATACCAGACATATCCATTTTGCCATGGTCCATGCCTGACATATCCATTTTGCCATGGTCCATGCCTGACATATCCATTTTGCTATGGTCCATACCTGACATATCCATACTGCCATGGTCCATACCTGACATATCCATACTGCCATGGTCCATGCCTGACATATCCATTTTGCTATGATCCATACCTGACATATCCATTTTGCTATGATCCATGCCTGACATATCCATACAGCCATGGTCCATGCCTGACATATCCATTTTGCTATGGTCCATGCCTGACATATCCATGCCACTGTGATCCATATCCGACATGTCCATGCCTGACATATCCATTTTGCTATGGTCCATGCCTGACATATCCATGCTGCCATGGTCCATACCTGACATAGTTATGTCTTTTTTAACCGTGGACGGGTCAGCAGCATTAGCAAATGATGATGCTAATAATACCAATGATGATACCCCGGCGAACCGTAAACCTACTTTATGTATTTTCATCTCATCTCTCACCTATCAACCAAAGATTTGCTTAAACGACCGCCACTTCTCTAAACATACCGGCTTCCATGTGATAGAGCAGATGACAATGCCATGCCCATCGACCAGCTTCTCCTGTGACATCAAAGCTAATTTTTTGTGCCGGTTGCACCATAATAGTATGCTTGCGCACCTGAAACTCGCCGTTAGGCATGCGCAAATCGCTCCACATCCCATGTAAATGCATCGGATGATTCATCATTGTGTCATTGACTAAGGTGATACGGACGCGCTCATTCGGCTTGATATTGACCGGCGTCGCCTCACTAAATTTAACCCCATCAAACGCCCAAATATAGCGCTCCATGTTACCGGTTAAATGTAGCTCGATCTCTCGGGTAGGCTTGCGCTGCTCCGCAAATATTGCCTCATCGACAGAGCGTAGCTGACTATAATTCAATACCTCTCTATTAATATTGCGCAGGTTGATACCTGGATCGTCAAGGTTCATACGTGGACTGTCCACACGCATATCAGACTTAAAGTCATATTCTGTTTTAGCGTGCTTAGCTTTATAACCATTAGCACCCATAGCACCCATCATATCTGCCATGGTGAGCCATTCAATTTTGTCCATAGCAGGCGTTGCCGCACGAGCACCTTCTTTGGTGGCAAGCGTTGCTGCGACATAGCCCGAACGGTCTATGTTTTGGGCAAATATGGTATGCGCATCTTTGGTCGGGGTGACAATGACATCATAGGTTTCAGCCACGCCAATGCGAAAGTCATCAATCGCAACTGGGGCGACATCAATGCCATCGGTTGCCACCACAGTCATTTTGAGACCGGGTATGCGCACATCAAAGATAGTTTGTGCTGAGGCATTGATAAAGCGTAATTTAACGCGCTGTCCTGCTTTGACGATTTGTGCCCAATTAGCTGCGGTCGTTTTGCCATTGATAAGGTAGGTAAAGGTTTTTTCACCCGACAAGTCCGTAAAATCAGTGGGCATCATGCGCATCTGATTCCACATTTTGCGCTTATCAAACGCGGTTTTCATATCCGTTTCGGCAATATCAGCAAGCAGTTTTTTGAAGTCTGGTAGATGGTAGTTGTCAAAGTCTGAGCGCTGTTTGAGCAGCTTCAAGAGATTATGCGGGTTGCGGCTGGTCCAATCACTAAGCACGATCACATGGTCTTCGTCGATAGGATGACGCTCACGCCCTTTAGGTTCAATCACAATGGCACCCAGCATACCGGTTTGTTCTTGGAACCCACTGTGTGAGTGATACCAATAAGTGCCTGATTGTTTTAATTTGAATTTATAAGTAAAGGTGCTGTTCGCAGGAATGCCATCAAAGCTAATGCCCGGCACCCCATCCATCTCAAACGGTACTAGTAGTCCATGCCAATGGATAGAGGTTGATTCATCCATCTGATTATGAACACGTATCACCACCGTATCGCCTTCACGCATTTTTAGCGTCGGTGCTGGTAGTGAATCATTGATGAGCGTCGCCATGCTCTTTTTGCCGTTCACAATAGCGGACTGTTTACTGACGTATAAATCAAACTCTTTCCCTGTCAATACAGGTACTTTATGAACGTTTTGATCACTATTAATCGTAGCGCCCTGACTGCCTGAGCGACTCGATTGTCCCAATGCGCTACTAGCAATAGTCGGCATCAAGGAGGCACCAAGGACAGCAGAGGATCCGGTTAAAAAACGTCGGCGGTTCAGTATGTTCTGTTTATTCATAATGATGACCTAATTTAATTTGAGAGATGGTGGTTAAGCTTATAGTTATAATATTTTCCATATTTAACAGAATCTATTCACATCTAAGCCAACACTACAGCTGCTGCTGAGGAGACTCAATAGCGGCATAAACTTCTGTGGTGCCGTCTTTGTTAAGTTGCATTACCTTATAAGGCATGAATTTACCTTCATACTCCATACCGGGGCTACCAACCGGCATACTCGGTACAGCAAGTCCAATAGCTTGTGCAGGAGGATTTGCTAAGAATTCAGCCATGTGTTTAGCAGGGACATGCCCTTCAAAGACAAAACCGTCGGTGGTAACGGTGGTATGACAAGAACGCATTTGCTGTGGTACGCCATAACGCTCCTTAAATAAGGATAGATCTGCAACATCGTGCGTGGTTGCGTTTAATCCATTACCTTCTGCATAGCCTACCCACTCTTTGCAGCAGCCGCAGTTGGCATCTTTATAAACCGTGGCTGAGACGTTTTTGAGTAATGATGACGAGCTGTTAACGGGAGCATTTGCAGGAGCAGAACTTTCATTCTGTACTTGTGCATTCTGGGCAGCAGACTGTTCAACCTTTACTGGTTGAGAATCAGAGCCACTGATATTAGATTGGCTGCAAGCGGCTAGCGTTAACGAGAGTGACGATGTCACCACCAATAAAAGGACACGACCGGATAACCAGTTATGTCCATTAGAAAACACATGTGTGTAATGTCTCATTAAATTAATCCTAAACGTCTATTGTTATGCTCGCTATTCTAAAAACTTACACCCTATATTTGAATTCTTATGTACTTAACTAAAAACATTAAATGTAGCACTGTTTAGTACTACATTGGTGATAGCGACAACCGTGAGTTAGCAGGCTTTCATATCTAGAAAGTATTAATGCTGCATTCCAGATCCATCATCCGACATATTCATATCACCATCAAATGACATGTCCATCATATCGTCATCTATCCTAGTGGTTAGCATCGTGTACTGAGCTTCATCTAATTTAGGTAACGATCTGATAAAAGCAACCATTGCCCACATTCTAGCGTCATCATGAGAGGCGCCCCATGCAGGCATTCCCGAAGCCATAATTCCGTGTTTGATTGCCCAAAAGCTTTGCTTTGCACCGTCCGCTGTTTGATAACGTTTGACGATCTCAGCCTTAGTGAAGTTAGGTGGCTTTGGATATAAGTTTTCGCTAAAGTCAGTTTTGTCCACTCCCGGAGATAAGTGACAACCTGCACACATATCTTTATAGTCCGCGCCCCCAGAGCTGATATCGACCTTCTCTAAATCTGGTACCACAATATCTTTACTGGCATTTGCTATGGAACGATTGCGAGCGGTTTCCAAAAAGCTAAAAATCATTGGGCTATGCTCTTGGTCAGCTCCCACATAGACAACGCCACTGGTAACAATCGCAAACACGCTAACGATTGCCACAAATACAGTAAAGAGCGCACCCAATAAAAATTTCATATGTTTTCCTATAAATTTATTTCCGTTAAGTGTTGACTGCTATTTAACAGAGCTAAAATTTTTAAGATTTACTGTCGTTAGTAACGCAGTGTTTTTGGTACATTTGCTTCATTTTACCCATGTTAGCCATCATTGCTTTCATAGCAGGATCGCTCATGTCCATCTTGCTATGATCCATTTTTCCCATCATATCCATATGCTTTTTCATCTTTTCACAGTTCATTTGATCTTTTTCATCATGCATTTTAGGATCATGCGCCATAGCTGAGGTCGATACGACAAGAGCGATGGCCGTCATTGCGATTGATTTAGACAGTAATTTAAATTGTGACATGATTAACTCCTATTGTTTGGATTAAAGACTATTGAGTTCAATAGCTGTTAAACTAGCCTAAATGATACATTAATCATTCTGACTGGTAGATGACGTTAAGATTACAATGCTGTCATTCTCACCGCTTTAGATTTTAATGCGCGATATATTCATTTAATATGGCTTCAGCATTTGTATCACGATCGCTACCATATTTTTTCAAAAAATACTTTTCAGACTGCAAATGTTGCTCGTAGAGATGGTCTGTATCAGAGACAAACCTCTATGCGGTGTTGATTTAGAATACTAAATGGTGGCTGACAGCTAGATGGCACGGATATTACATGTTCGTTAGGAACAGCATAATATTGTCATCTTCTTGTCATTAAAACCAAATACCAGCATCTGTCTGTATCCAAAGAACACTGTTATAACAAGGGTTCCTGATAAATATATGGCTGATAAGCTAACAATGTTAGTGATACGCTGTTGACAACTATAATGATATAAAGGTAAGCAACGATGAAAGTACTGTTAGTAGAAGATGAGAAAAACCTTGGAGAATATATTAAGAAAGGCTTAACTGAGGCCGGTTTCATCGTGGATCATCACATGACAGGTTTAGATGGCTATCATGCGTTAATGACTGAAGATTTTAGTGTGGTGGTGATGGATGTGATGCTGCCTGACGTCAGCGGCTTTGAGCTGATACAGCGCTACCGTGCTGCTGGAAAGCATACGCCTGTTTTATTTTTAACCGCTAAAGATGATTTAAGCGATCGGATTAAGGGCATTGAAATTGGTGGCGATGATTATCTGACCAAACCTTTTGCTTTTGCCGAGCTAATTGTCCGAATAAAAAGCCTATTGCGGCGTGCCAATCAATCAGACTATAAAAGCTCTGTCATACATATGGCTGACCTAAAAATGGATATTGCTAAACGCACTGTATATAGAGGCGATACCAACATAAAATTGACTGCTAAAGAATTTGCTTTATTACAATTTTTCTTAGAACGTCAAGGTGAGGTACTGCCACGCACTGTGATTGCCTCACAAGTATGGGACATAAATTTTGACAGTGATACAAATGTCATTGACGTCGCTATAAGGCGGCTACGGATAAAAATCGATGATGGTTTTGACACCAAGCTTATTCACACAGTACGCGGTATGGGCTATCGATTAGAGCCACTGAATGTCGGAGCAGACAGTAGCATGGGCGACGATGACACCAACAAAGATGATCTAAAATAAAATGAGAGATAAATTTAAGAATCGACGCTGGCCTTTGTTATGGCGTACTGTTTTTTTACTGACAATATTTGTTGTTATCTCTCAAGTTGTTATTTATATATGGGTTCAGCGCTCTGTTAACGAGCACTTTGAGCAAATGGACTCAGAGATTATTACCCATGCAGCTTTTAACCTGCGTAAACGCATGGTGAATTTTAACGATCACATAGAACCTTTTACAGTGTCAAAGTCGCAAGCGCTAATTGATGTCAATCATCCACATTCTTCTTGGTTAGACTATGATTTAAAAACGTTAATATCAGACAAAAACGGCAATTTATTGTCCAGCAATCCCAGTAATTTCATCAATGATCTACCGGCAGATTTTAGCTTGTTACAACTATTGCAGGACTATCGCGATCAGCAGTTTATGATCAAGATAAATAATAGGCATTACCGAGCCATTATCGTTACACATCAAGAGGTTTTGGCATTTATTGCTCTACCTATCGATGTGCATCATCAATATCTTATCCAGTTTAATCGCCAGCTGAGCTTGATACTTATCGCCATTACCTTATTATTGGTTTCAGTAGCAGCACTAAGTGTACACTGGGGTTTTGCTCCCCTAGCTACTATCGTACAAAAGATGAAAGGCATTAATCTTCAAAGGTTAGATGAAAGAATTGTGGTTGGCGATATGCCGTTAGAATTACGTCCACTAACGGAGTCTTATAATTCTATGATGGTCAAGCTTGAAAGTAACTTTGAATCATTATCACGGTTTTCAGACAATATCGCCCATGAGCTACGTACGCCAATAGCGACGCTGAGTACGCAAACGCAAGTCATGTTAACTAAGCCAAGAGAAAGCGACGAATACATTGAGCAATTGCATCATCAGCATGATACGTTAAAGCAGTTATCCGCCATGATTAACGATATGTTATTACTGGCAAAAACTCAAAAAGAGCTGAGTGATTCGCAAATCAGTCATGTCGATATAGAGAGCTTGATCACAAAGCTTATAGATTATTATGAGATGATTGCTGAGGATCGTGAGATAATCTTTGAAAAATCGGGTGATTTTAAAACAGTACTAGGTGATAAAGGCTTATTGCAACGGCTGTTTGCCAACCTGATGTCAAATGCGATTTATTATGCGGCTAGTAATAGCACTATTATGATATCCGCTACTGTCCTCACTTCAAGCACCTCGCTTAATGCGCCAAAAGACGATATTCAATCCCCAGAGCAGCTCTGGTTAAGAATAACTATGACCAACCGTCTAGACAAACCATTAAATCAGATTGAAGCCGATAAACTGTTTGAGCGATTCTATCGTCATGATAAAACGAATACGATGCATTCAGGAACAGGCTTAGGCTTATCTATTGTGCAAGCTATCGCCAATGCTCATAATGGCAAAGTTAGTATTACTATCAAAGATGAGTGTCTTTTTGAGGTTGCTGTAAAGTTGTTGATTGCCAGGTAGTAAATACCTTCATACTGTCTATGAACCGCTCAGATTAGATTGAAGGCGAGTTTACTTGGAAGGTGTCTCTATCTATAAGATGAGATTCTGACTTGCGATAGTTGTACTTTTCAATTTTTGGACAAAAAATTTCTTATATAAGCCTATTTCATACATTCTATTACCAATAATTATGATGCCTTTATGATGATTCATCCTCAGTATGATCCCGTAGCGCTTTCCTTGGGTCCATTGGAAGTGCACTGGTATGGGCTAATGTATTTGCTAGCCTTTGCTGCCGCTTACGGTTTGGCTTGGTATCGCAGTGAACCGTCCCGAGATTGTCGGAGACAGGTTTGCTAGAGTCAGGTCAGGTAGGGGTCAGCACAGAATTCGGAGAAAATAGCACGCTAAAGAATTCAATGTTGATTTCTAGTACATTGTTTAATCCAAAAATTGGTCACTTAAACATTGGCTCACCATCAATGGTAGTAGATAGCTTTCCTTGCTGCCAATGGAGTCGTGGTGTATCTTCACTATGCAACTTTGAAGTTTGTCCCGAATGCTCAATGACAATGCCTTGTTGATCGATCACTGCAGTACCAATGACATACGTGTAAACATAGCTACTCTTAGCTTTGGCAGAGACACTAGGATTAAAGACACACTCTACAATTTGGTCGCCATACTGCATACGCATTTTCGGCTGTAGCGAAGCAATTGATACCGCACCATTGCTAATGGCAGAGTATACAGAGAATACGATTCCAACCCGACCACCTATTAATTTTGCAATGTCACTATTAATTTCGACTCTTTCAACACCAGGCTCGCTAGTGCTAGCGCCAGTAACATCACCCAAGTGTCTGATAAAAGGAAATTTTTCCAAAGCGCCCATTTGCTTTGGTGCATGTATATAATGCATTTTTTTCTCACCTTCAATCAAAATGCCTACCCTTAAATCTAAGTCATCGTTATCACTACAGCTATCACCATTATCCACCCAAATTGCTTCGACAATAAATGATGACTGCTGCTTTGTTAGATTCACTCTATGTGGGATATTAGGCTTATCAAGTGTAACCTTTGTTAACGAAACTTTGGTTGGTGTTGCGACATTCTGTGTCTGAGCTTTAGAAGCATCTAATGCAGGCGCTTGGCTCGATTCTGCAACTTCACCGCCATAATACTCAATCAGACTTGGTAAGCCACCATTAAATCCTTGACCAACTGCATTGAAGCGCCAAATACCGTCCTTTTTATAGCATTCCAATAGCATAATAGCGCGCTGCTGTTCAAACATATTGCCATCAAATGCAAAACTGGCTACTACCTGCCCCTGTAAGTTTAAGATGCTTATCTGGCTATTGCCAATTTGCGACATCATACCAGGTCCGTCGATCGCTAATGTCACCATCAGATGCTCAATCTTAGTGTCTAAGGCAGATAAATTAACCTCAAACACTGAGTGTTTGTCACTGTTTTTTGTCAATTTGATAGAGTTACAAGGACTAATGGGCTGATTGTAGAAAATCATATAAGCTTCATCGCTTAATCGATTTGCATGATCTAGACCAAATATTGAGACATCAATCACAAGCGAACTTGTTATATCTACTTGTAAAGAAAATGATGAGGCATTCGGCAATATATCATTGACCTTTAATTTTTGACCGCGAATCAGCTGCATAATTAGTCCTTGTTTTTTTAATTGTTGTATTTTGTAGTGGCATAGTAAACCAAGACAGCTAATAAGAGATTATAATACCTTCAGTAGAGGAATAATCTCATGACAAAAGTTAGAAATCAATACTCAGCAGAATTTAAACTTGAACTCATTAAATTAATTGAAGAACAAGGGCAAAAAGTGCCCGATGTTGCAGGACAATACAATGTTGGCAAATCAACCTTAGAAAAATGGCTACAACGATACCGTGCAGAACAATCAGGAAAACCACTCATCACAGGTAGAGCTATCACACCCGAACAACAAGAAATCCAGCGACTTAAAAAAGAAGTCGCACAGCTTAAGCTGGAACGAGACATATTAAATAAGGAAGGATAAGCGAAGCGCTGCTTCGCCCCGACGCAAGGCGAGAGCTATGCTCGAGTGGGCCGCGGTGTACTTCGCAAGTCAGTCCAAATGAAGTACGCCTTTATTCGGGACAACCAGCACATATGGTCTATTCGTCGCCTATGTTCTACTTTAGATGTTCATCACAGTGGGTATTATGCTTGGTTAAAAAAGCCCATTAGCAAAACTGCCAGAAAGCGACAACATCTATCAGGATTAATTAAACAATTTTGGCTAGAATCGGGTGGCGTCTATGGCTATCGCAAGATTCACTGTGATTTAAAAGATATCGGTGAAAGTTGTGGTATCAACCGAGTGCATCGTTTGATGAAAGCAAATGGTCTTAAATCACAGCGTGGCTATCGTAAACCTAGATCTCAGGCAAGTACACCATCTGTTATTGCCGCGAACACGTTAGCCCGACAGTTTAATCCAATTGAGCCAAATCCTTGCGAAACAGTGTTTCTCAGGTCACAGATATTACTTATATCCGTACACATGAAGGATGGCTATATTTAGCAGTG
>ENA-OOKF01000067-OOKF01000067.1-human-skin-metagenome-genome-assembly--contig:-NODE-67-length-20963-cov-17.945571_pt1 | contig 20963 bp, 16 predicted proteins | sample MGYA00248881_ERZ501000 | MGnify/ENA primary metagenome ERZ501000 (study PRJEB25958, sample SAMN03398534) | human skin metagenome | study: EMG produced TPA metagenomics assembly of the Human Skin...
GGACGTTTATGCACCAATAAATGGACGTTTATGCACCAATAAATGGACGTTTATGCACCAATAAATGGACGTTTATGTAAATTGACTATAAATAGTCAATGTAATAAAATGTCCAAATTTCTAAAAGGCTCTTTTAAATGGGTAATTTGGTAGTTAAAGACAATGCGTTAATCGAAGCCAGTCACAAATTGAGTGAAGCGGAGCAACGTTTGATACTGTTAGCAATTTTAAAAGGGCGTGAATTTTGCGACAGTATTGAACAGCTAACGGACAAAGAATTAATTATTCATGCAAGCGATTATGTAGATGCGTTTGACGTTGATAAAACAACAGCGTATAGAATGTTAAAGCAAGCGGTTTTGGGATTGTTTGAAGCTAAATGGGGTTATAAATATATTAATTCTAAAGGCAACGTTGCTGTACGTTATGAACGTTTTACCCAATCCGCTGAATATGTGGAAAATGAAGCCACGGTAAAATTTATGTTTGCCAATGCCATTATTCCCATGCTCGTTGAGTTGGAGCGCAACTTTACTAGTTATGAGATTGAGCAGGTGGCAAATCTGCAAAGTCGCTATGCCATGCGGTTGTATGAGTGTTTGATTCGTTTTAAAGCCAGTAAATTGCTGAACATTACCTTAGATGAGTTACGCTTTCGTTTTGGATTGCTTGATACAGAATATAAGGCAATGGGTGATTTTAAAAAACGTGTGTTGGATATGGCGGTAAAAGATATTAATGATAATACCGATATTACGGTCAGTTATGACCAGCACAAACAAGGTCGTACAATTACAGGTTTTACCTTTAAGTTTAAACAAAAAGCTAAAGTAAAGACCGCTAAGGCGGAGCAAGACAAGCGAGACCCCCATACGCTCGATATGTTTGTACCCATGACGGATAATCAACGCTTTGCTTTTGCTAACAAAATTTCTCGACTACCTGAAGCCTCTCATTTGGCGAAAGGGCAAGCTAACGACAGCTATGATGCATTTGCAGAGCAAATAGCTAAAGACTTGTTAGATGTTGAAAAACAAAAGGTATATTTGCCTTTCTTATCAAAACTAGGATTTAAATTTTAGCTGAAAGTATTAAATAAATATTAATAATAGGTTTAAATATAATTTAAACTAAAACCACTCTAAGCATTTTACATAAAGAAAAGCTGGCCTTTTGTTTCGAAAATTGCGATAATATTTTTAACGCAATAAAAACGATTTTTTAATTATGTCTTTCAAAATAGCTTCTTTTTTTTCTGGTGCTGGCGGTTTAGATCTTGGTTTTAAACGGGCAGGGTTTCAAATCATATTTGCTAATGAGTTCGATAAAGATATTTGGTCTACATATGAATACAACCATCCTGAGACACCTTTAGATAAACGCAGTATAACTTTAATAGATGAGTCAGAGATTCCAGACTGTGATGGTATTATTGGTGGGCCACCATGTCAAAGTTGGAGCGAAGCAGGCTCTAAAAGAGGCATTGAAGATAAGCGTGGACAATTGTTTTTTGATTTTATTCGTATTTTAGAAGCGAAAAAACCTTCCTTTTTCCTAGCTGAAAATGTTAGTGGAATGCTAGCCCCTAGACATTCTGATGCTTTATCAAATATTAAGAGTGAACCGTCCCGAGTTTATCGGAGACAAGATTGCTTGAGTCAAGCAGCATAGCCTGACGGTTTTAATGAACAATAGTAAATATTCTCCGCATCAATAGGCGACAAATATCCATTTCTAGAATGTAATCGCTCATGGTTGTACCAGTGTACCCAATCAAGGGTAGCTAAAGCAACATCATTGATGCCTTCCCATTCATGTTTGAAGTAATCAATCACCTCCGTTTTGTATAGCCCATTGACGCTTTCAGCTAGGGCATTATCGTAAGAATCACCAGTTGTACCTACCGATGCGGCAAGTCCAGACTGTTTCAGCCGTTCACCGTATTTAATCGATAGGTACTGGCTGCCTTTATCACTATGATGAATTACCCCGCTAGGTCTGCCACGAGCATCTAACGCTTGATTTAGAGCATCAAGTACCAGTTGGGTATCCATGCGATTGGATACTTTCCAACCGACGATGACCCGTTTAAACACATCAATGACAAAGGCGGTGTAAACCCAGCCTGTTTTAGTCTTGATATAGGTAAAGTCAGCGACCCATAGTTTGTTTGGGGCATCGGCAGTAAAATTGCGTTTGACCAAATCAGCGGGTTTGTCTTGGTCATCACGCTGTTTGGTGGTGATTTTGCCTTTGCCCCGCCATACGCCTTGAATGCCTAACTTTCTCATCAGTCGTTCAACCGTGCAGCGACCAAGCTTTGGCAAACCCTCTTGTTTGAGCTTATTCCAGACTTTACGGATACCATAACGACAGCCACTGTCTTGCCAAATTTGTTTAATTTGCTCTATGAGGTGTTTGTCACTTTGTTTACGTCGGCTTTGCTTCTCTGGGTTTTCCTGCTCGTCTTTGATGCGATAATAGGTTGATGGAGCGATTGGCAGAATTCTGCAAATCGACTCGACTCCATAGTTGTCTTTTTCGTCATCGATGAATTTGACCATTACTTCGGTTTGCGGTCGAGCTCCGCCTGGGCGAAAAAAGCAGCTGCCTTTCGAATGATTTCGTTCGCTTGTTTGAGTTCTCGGTTTTCTCGCTCAAGTTCAGCGATACGAGCAGCTTGGCTTTGAGTAGTAACGGTCACAGGATTTTGCTTAGCTAGGTGCTTTTGATGCCATGAGCGTAGGGTTTCAGGGGTACACCCGAATTTGGGGGCGATGGCTTGGATGGCCGCCCACAGTGAGGGATAATCTTTTTGCGATTCGATGAGTAATTCGATGGCTCTACTCTTAACTTCTGTTGCGTATTGTCTGCTTTTCATTTTGGTATTGTCTCAGAGTTTTAGGTCTCCGACAATCCCGGGACGGTTCAATCAGCGTGCATCTCAGAATTCGGATTATATAGGGGTTAGAACAGAAAACGGAGAAAATAATATGCTAAGGTAAATTAAGGAATTTTGTCGATAATTTATCAGCTTGATGATAGGAAACCTATCCAAAAAACGAGTGTTTTTTTGGACATTATTAGGGTATCTCAAATATTCGACACCATTTCTTAACGCTCGATTTTTTGAATTTTGGGTAAAATTTAATGCAATTATCATAAATAAAAAATAAATAGTTGAAGAATTAAATGATAATGATTATCATTTGAAAACTAAAAATCATTATCATTTAAATTTTAGGGAAATTTATGTTGCAGACTGAGATTCAAAATCGGTTGGCTTTACAAAATCTAATCAACGCTTATTGCTATGAACTTGGGGTCGGGCGTTATATAGAGGTTTCAGAGCAAAATGAAGCGTGTTTAAATTTTTCACAACGTCAACCCTTACTTGAAGTGCCTTTGTTGCCTACGTCAATGTTATTACGAGTGCCTATTGACAAGGTAAGTCAGCTAGGTAATGTACGATTTTTGGAAGAGCCGACGGTATTTTTGAATGGTCAAAGCTGTGATTACACTGCATCAACAGTGGCAACATTGGTATTACAAAGTATTGCTTATTATCAATTATCATCTAACACCCAATCCACTACTGATAAATCACATGAGGTGTTAGGGCGTTGGTTACAAAGTTATGAAGGGTTAGGCAAGATACTTACCCATCGTTTAGATAATATTGATGATATTGTCAGTGCAGAATTAAATTTTGTGGAGACGGAACAAAATCTCATATATGGTCACACCATGCACCCAACGCCCAAAGGTCGAGATGGTTTTTATGCACAAGAATGGGAGCAATACGCCCCTGAAACACAAAGTAAATTCCAACTTAACTATTGGTTGGTGCAGTCAGATTATGTTACAGGTAACTGGGTGGACGGTGAAGATATTTATCAAGAGCTATTAACTAAGCTCACACCTTATTTAACAGACTATCAGCAAAAAATGCTACAGCAACACACAGATTATCGGTTGTTGCCATTACATCCTTGGCAAGCAAGATTTTTGCAACAGCAACCTTGGTATGAAACGTTGTTTCAACAGCAAAAAATCTATCCGTTAGGAGCAATGGGCTGGTATCTATCACCGACCACTTCGGTCAGAACGCTTGCCAGTTTTGATGCCCCTTGGATGTTCAAGCTTTCCCTATCAGTTGCTATTACCAATTCAGTCAGAATCAATTTAGCCAAAGAGTGTCAGCGTGGCTATTATGCTTGTCAAATCTGGCGAAGTGAGTTTGGCAAACGTCTAAAACAACAATACCCCACCTTGTCAGTCATTAATGACCCTGCTTGGCTTGCACTCACCATTGATGGTGAGGTTATTAATGAAACCATTTGTATTTTAAGGGACAATCCATTTGACCCATCTATACAAGTTTCAAATTTAGCCAGTTTATGCCAAGACCATCCGACTCGATGTACCAATCGAATTAAGACATTATTCCAAGCGATTAAAGCAAATACTGCCCAAGATAACACAGTCATTGCTAGCGACTGGTTTGACAGCTACTTAAAAGTAGGATTTGAGCCATTAGTGTCGCTTTATTATGAACATGGGTTGGGGTTTGAAGCCCATCAACAAAATAGCTTGCTTGAGTTAAAGGATTATTATCCAAGCCGATTGTGGGTAAGGGATAATCAAGGATTTGGCTATATTGCCGAGTACGCAGGCTCATTAATAGATGAAATACCCGCCTTAATGGATGAGGCAGAATGTGTTGTGCCTGAATTTTTTGCCAATGAGCGATTTGCTTATTATATTATCGCCAACCATCTATTTGGACTTATCACTGCTATTGCACGTACAGGTTGGGCAAGCGAAGAGCAACTACTCACGCAACTCGTCAATAGATTGATGGCATTAGAACAACGCTATCCTCATCGAGAGTTATTTGAGCTATTGCTTAGACAGGACATGCTTCCTTTTAAGGGTAATTTATTGACCCGTATGCAAGGGTTGGATGAATTGACTGCACCTGTTGAAACCCAATCTGTGTATGTCAATGTGCCAAATCCATTACAACCTATTTATTCACGTCAATTAAATAATGGGGTGCATTGTGCTTGATGTCATTGGTATTGGTTTAGGTCCTTTTAATTTAAGTTTGGCTGCCTTGCTTGTGCAAGCGAATGAATCAAAAAAAGCAGTAACCTCTAATATAACTTCTCTGTTTTTTGAAAAAAATAGTGATTTTAATTGGCATGAAGGAATGTTGTTACCAAAAACTACGCTCCAAGTCCCATTTTTTGCTGACTTGGTGACGTTGGTTGCCCCCACCAGTCGGTATGGTTTTTTGAATTATTTAAGCCATAAAAAAAGACTGTTAAAGTTTTATTTTTTAGAAAATTTCAAAATCCCTCGTCAGGAATACAATGATTATTGCCAATGGGCTGCTCATCAATTACCCAATGTGGTTTTTGATAGTCATGTAAAAAGTGTCGAAAAATCCAGCTGTGGCGTGGGCTATGTGGTTACTGTCATACAAAATGGCATCAGTCACCGCTACCATGCTCGTCATGTGGTCATTGGGACAGGTACACAGCCGACCTTGCCGAAAGTATTACAGGCTGTCGCTAATGACATGCCTAATCGTTGTATGCACTCTGCTAACTTTGCCCGTCAGTTTGATTTGTCCGCACTAAAAAAGCACATCGATATTCCACATATTTTGGTTATCGGGTCAGGGCAGTCCTCAGCTGAAGTGTATCGTCATCTGTTGCAACAGCAGTACACCGATAGCAAGCTTAATTATGAGCTAGACTGGGTAACACGGTCGTCAGGGTTTTTTCCGATGGAGTATTCGCCACTTGGGTTGGAGCATTTCAGCCCTGCTTATACAGAGTATTACTACCATTTGGATGAGTCTATCAAGGCTCAACTACTGTGTGAACAAGGTCTGATGTATAAAGGCATGGGCATGAGCACGATTCAAGATATTTATCAGCTACTGTATGAACGTACCATAGGTAATCGTCCTCAGCATTGCACCTTGATGGCAAACTGTCAGCTTGATTCCGTGGTAAGAGTCGATGAGCGTTTAGCGGTGCAGTTTTTTCAACGTCAGCAACAGCAGTCTTGCCAAAAGACTTATGATTGTATTATCGCTGGAACAGGTTATCAACATCAATTCCCAAGTTGTATGGATGCTCTGATGCCAGAAGTGACAACAACGACTTTGGGACAGCCCAAAATTAGCCATGATTATCGTTTGATATTGGGTTCATCAACAGAGCATGTTGGGGAAGTGTTTGTACAAAATCAAGAATTACACAGTCATGGCATAGGTACACCCGACCTTGGGCTGGGGGCGTATCGAGCAGGGGTGATTGCCAATCAAATTTTGGGCGAGCCTTATTTTGATACGCAAGCTTTGACGGTATTCCAAACTTTCGGTCATGCTAACAATGTGTCACATGATGAGGTGCCATAAATGAAATCAGCGATGATGACACAGCTACCCAATCAATTTAGTCGAAATTTTTATCAAAAAACCTTTTGCTTGCGTGCGTTACGCTATCCTGAAGATATGCCATTAATTTACCAATGGATGCACGCCGAACATGTTGTCGCTCAATGGCAATTACACCTGCCAATGCCAGCACTTAAAGCCCATATCGAAAAAGCTCTTGCTGATGACCACCAGCGTCTATACATCGTTGTCTGCGATGGGGTGGATATTGGCTATACCGAAGTTTATGAAGCCAAACGTGACCGTCTTGCTCGCTATTACCAAGCTAAAGATAGTGATATTGGCTGGCATTTATTGTTGGGTAATACGGATGCGGTGGGTCGAGGCTACCTAAAACCGACAGGGATGCTGATTTCAGAGTTTATTTTTGAACATACTGAGGCAACTAAAATTGTGGTAGAGCCAGATAGCAGCATTGAGTTATATCAATGGGTGACAAAGCAATTTGGCTATTTTTTGCAACGCTATATTGAGATGCCTGAGAAAAAAGCCAGTTTGTACTTTTGTCATCGTGAGGATTTTTATCAATCAAATGGCTATCAAAGTTTTTATCCAACAATCACAGATACTTTGTAATCCTAGCTTAGGGTCGTATGGGTAATGGCTGATATGTCAAAACACACACCACAGTCACTGTCAAATTCTGCTGTGATTTTTTCGCTCCTACTTGGCGGTGTAGTCGTCAGTCTCAGCAACAGTGCATTAAACCCCGCTATCCCACTGTTTATGCAAGTGTTTGGTGTTCCACTAGTGAGCGCTAGTTGGGTATTAAATGCTTATGTGATTGCCATGGCAATCGGGCTAATCATGGTGAGTTATTTAGCGACAATTTTTGTCCGAAAAACATTGTATTTGACTGCCCTTGCGGTCTTTGGTTTGGGGTCAATGATGGGTTATTTTTCACCCAGTATTGATTGGGTGATTGGGGCAAGGTTTTTACAGGGTCTAGCAGGGGGGATTTTGATTCCTTTGTCGGTAGGGATATTGTACCAAATCGTACCACATCAGCGTCAAGGTCAGACGATGGGGCTGTGGGGTATGGTGGTGATGTTGGGTTTGGCAGTTGGTCCATTGGTTGGGGCGTACTTGGTCAAGTGGTATGGCTGGGATGCGTTGTTTATTATCAATTTGCCTTTGATGGGATTGGCATGGGCTTTGGTCTGGCATTATCTACCACATCAGCAAGCTAAAATCCAGCAACGAAACTTGGATAAAAAAGGCTTGTTAGGGCTTTGCTTGTTGCTACTGGGTGGTTTTGTGTGGGAGCGTGTGGCTCATCAATATACTGCTCAATTTTCTGAGTGGATGATGGTTGCCATGATCGGACTGGGTGGGATACTGAGTTATGGTAGCTATCGTTGGTGGCTCTATGAATATCACCATGCGACCCCTTTGTTACAGGTAAACATTTTTGATAATCGTATCTATCGCTATTGCACCATTATCAGTGTGACGCAAACCATCGGCTTGATGCTGTATTTAATCTTGTTGCCAATGCTGATACAACAAGTCATGCACCACCCTGCCACATGGACGGGGTGGGTGTTGATGGCATCAACCTTGATAGCGAGTGTTACCACGCAATTAGTGGGCAAAATTGTTGACAAGCAGGGTGCTAGACTGCTCGGTTGTTGGGGTGTGATATTGACCGCATCAGCAAGTTTTGGTTTGGCTTGGCAGTTGGTGGATATTTCTATCATTGCTGTGGTCATATGGGTTTGTGTGCATGGATTGGGCGTAGGGCTTGCTTATATCCCAACCACGACCGTTGGTTTTAGCCAACTGCCTGCTGATAAAGTTACAGAGGGTGCATCGCTCAATAATATCAGTCGCCGAATATGTTCAGGGTTGGTGATTTGGCTTGCGATGGCGTATGTCAATTATCGTCAAACACAAGCCGTTAATGAGGTCGGCATTTTACAGGAGCTATTGTTATTAATAGGTGGGATGTTATTGCTTAGTTTGCCCTTTGCATTTGCATTACCAAGAACATCGAGTAGTTTTATCAATCAACAACAATCATAAATTTAAGGGGAATATTTTGACATCTAACGCTTTGCAAGTGTGGCAGTCGCCACTGGATACTGCAATTATTCACGAAGTTGAGCAACGGGTTATCCGCCAGTTGTTACAGGCATTATTGTTTGAAGATATTTTGTCAAACGTATGTGTGGTTGAGTGTTCAAGTCTTGAGCAGGGCTTGGTTCAGTTTAGTATCACGTGTCCGAACGATGTGGTATATAAAGCCATTGGGCGAGTGCATTTTAGCTTTGGCATGATTCGCTTATCTGATACGCCTGTAACCAAAACTTATCAAGGTATGCAAACAACAGCCCACCTTGATGATGTCATTAATGATGTGTTAATGCCATTAGACGAGGCAACACTTAAAGACAGTTTTATCAAAGAATTGCGTCAAACGTTTATCCATGATTGCCAATCACGCCACCATAGACAGCAACATATCAAACAACTACACGAGATGACTTACGATGAGTTGGAAGGCTATTTGGACTTTGGACATCCGTATCACCCTTGTTATAAATCAAGACTGGGTTTTAGCTTAGAAGATAATGACCGTTTTGGTCCAGAATTTGCCCATCCGATACAACTGGTGTGGCTGGCTGTCAATACAGAGCTATTGGTCACTAATACCACGCAAGAGTTTGGTTATGCCAGTTGGTGTCGCCAATATCTTGGTGATGAGATTTATGAGCAGTTGTGTGAACGGCTATCGCAATATGAATTAGCTGTTGAGCATTTTGCGTTCGTCCCTGTTCATCCTTGGCAGTGGCAAGCGACATTAATAGAGGCATTGACACCCCTAATGCAAACGCATCAAGTGGTCTATCTTGGTGAAGTTGGCATGGAGTATTATGCCCAGCAGTCGATTCGTACCTTAGTTTATCGCCCTACTGATAATAAAAAACACGCCCTATCGCCATCACCTTATCTCAAACTGGCAATGCACTTGGTGAATACATCAAGTACCCGTATTTTGGCAAAACATACAGTATTAAATAGTGCAACCATCACACATTGGCTAAAAACATTGGTGGCGAACGACAAGCAAGCCGTGGATTTGCAAGTGAATTTCTTGGGTGAAGTCATGGGGGTGAGTCTAAACCACGAACGCTTACAACAGCAAGGCTATCATCACCCTGCAATCTATGGCGGTTTGGCAAGTATATGGCGTGAAAATGTTCATCAGTATTTAGGGCAAGGGCAGTCAGCATTCCCGCTCAATGGTATTAGTTATATTCAGCCAAATGGCAAACCTTTGATTGACAGTTGGTTGCAACGTTATGACACAGCAGATTGGGTGGAGCAACTGATTGACGTGACGGTTACACCGATCATTTATATGCTATTTGCCCAAGGCATTGCATTGGAGTGCCATGCCCAAAATATCGTTTTGGTGCATGATGATGGCTATCCCATCAAGGTGTTACTGAAAGATTTGCATGATGGCATTCGCTTTTGCCCTGATAAGCTGACTCACCCTAATACCAAACCTATCTTAGAGCAACTACCACAGGCACATGCAAGGCTTAATCGTGGCTCATTTATCGAAACAGACGATACCGCAGGTATTCGTGATATGACGGTTGCTTGTCTGTTTTTTGTGGCATTTGCTGATATTGCTATTTTTTTACAGACCCATTATCACTATTCAGAAGCCGTATTTTGGCAACAAGTGGCTGATAGTATTCATGCCTTTGCACAACGCTATCCCGAACATCAATCTCGCTATCAGTGCTTTGACTTGTTTGCTGAAAAAACCAGAATTGAATCACTGGCAAAACGTCGATTATTTGGTGACCGTGATTTTCCAATCAAATGGCTAGACAATCCATTGTCTCAGTTTAAATTGAAGCAGGGGTAACAATGTCTCTTTCAGCTCTCAAGCAGGACAACCATACGCCACCCTATCAGCCAATCGCTCACACGAGCGATGGTGATGCCAGTCAGACACTTTGTTTATCGGCTGAATGGCAAATCATGGCGAATATAATCGAATGTTGTTTACTAGAAAACTGGCTATCCCCCAATCATATTATCAGCACAAGCACCAGTCTGTTAATGCAGCAGCCCCTGTGGCTAAAGACTGCTTTATATTCCGCCTTGCCAACGGCTTACCATGACTTATTGGAGACGGATAGTGATTGTCTGCATCTCATTTTAGGTGATGGCTGTGAGATGATGATACAGGTAGAACATGGGTTTTGTAGTCCTTGGCGACTAAAAAAATCAACTTATCCTTTGGTCAGGCTTGCTCACGGTACTAGCATATGCGTTGAACAGATAAGCCAGCCAAACGACGCTGTGTGCTATCAAGTTATTATCGATAGCAAGGCATTATTAGCCCTGTTATTACAAGGGCTAGCCAATAATCCAGCTAACACAAGTAATAACCCACAAGGCATTAATCTGTTGCAAGAACAGCTGAAACTTGCCAAACGTGCCTTGCTTTGGTCACAGCAAAACGCTATCTCAAACCCCCATGTTACCCCGATTAATGCACAGGCTCACTGGTATCAGACTTGGCGAGTGGCGGAGCAATGGGCATCCTTATGCGATAGACCCTTTCATCCGCTTGCCAAAGCAAAAATCGGCTTTGACCAAGCAGACTATCAAGCCTATATGGCTGAGTTTAACCAACCCATTTGCCTAAATTGGGTGGCGCTTGACAAGCGATATGTGATGTATGGTTCGGGTGTGGCAGATTTATCCCAACAGACTCCTGCCAACTTGCTACTATCAGCACCACAATACCAAGCCCTAAACCAAGAGATGTGTGAAAAAAATCTCTCAACGACACACATCACAATCCCTGTCCATCCGTGGCAACTTCCCCGTATGCTTGAACGGTTGTATGGGACAGAGCATCAGCAAAAAATCGTGGTGGTTTTGGATTTTCAGGCATTGACGATGTTGGCAAGTTCATCCACTCGTAGCCTACTGTTAGACAGCCCTTCTGCTTACAGTACCAAACTGCCATTGGCTATTTTTGCACTCAATTCGCAACGCTACTTACCACCACTTAAGCTAATTAATGGTGAAAAAAATCAACGAATCTTACAACAGGCAAAGACGCTTGATGCCACACTCAAAGCCCAGTTGTATTTGTGGGAAGAAACACAGTGGTGGACATATATGGAGCAGGGGCATTGCCACGATAAAAGTAGTGATAACCCTTATTTTTATCAAGAAAAGCCCACGCAACTCGGCATTTTATTGAGACGATTGCCTGAAGAAGTGTGTCGTGATACCACTCGGCTTATACCCATGGCAAGTCTGGCTCACTATGGTTCTGACTATCATCTGTTTGATGAATGGTTCAAAGACAAGTTAGATGATATGTCACGACTACACACAGCCGTGCAGGAAGCATTTGCAGAAATCTGCGAGATATTTTTTGGTACGATGTTACGCTGTCTAAAGCTGGGATTTATCCCCGAGTTACATGGTCAAAATATCGTACTTGTTACCGAGCAAGCTCACACGGTTGGGCTATTGTTGCGTGACCATGACTCTGTGCGTATTTATTTACCTTGGCTAACTGAACAAGGCATAGCCGACCCCTGTTATTTGAGTCCGCCAAATTTTCGCAATCGACTGTATTGCCAATCTGCAATAGAGCTGCTGTTTTACTTTCAATCATTGGGTATTTTAGTGAATATCAGAGCCATTATTGAGAGCCTTGCCAACCACTATCAGATTGACGAAGCATCGCTGTGGCAAGTAGCTTATCAGCAGTTAACCACCCAATTAGCCACGCTGGCATTGGATGAACAACGCCGTATATGGTTAATTGAGCAACTGTTAGAGCAACCAAACTACCCATACAAAACCTTGCTATTGCCTATCGCTGAGCGAGGCGATGAACAACACGGAAGTATGCCAGCAGGAGCAAGCTTGACAACCAATCCTTTTTATCAAATATCTCATCAATTTTCTCAATAATTTTTTCAACAAGGTTTGGCAATGGCACGGATATCTCAAGAACTTATTGACGCTTATCAAACTATTAACACTTCAACCATTGGGCATCTCATCGGTGAAGGCTATGTTGCAGGTTTAAGACCGATTGCCCCATGTCAGAAAGTCTATGCAGGCAACTTGGTGACCGTGATTTTGAAAAATGAAAATACACAAGCAATTCGTCAAGCATTGTTAAATTGCCAATCAGGTGATGTGTTATGTATTGATGCTCGAGTATTGAATCATAGAGCTTGTTGGGGGGCGTTGCGTACTTGTATCGCTATGTATCATGGTGTCAGTGCGGTTATGGTATTAGGTAGAGTGACAGATTCACGAGCCATAGAGCAACTTGGTTTTCCTGTATTTGGGCTTGGTATCAGTCCTTTAACGACCAGTGCAACGCTTGATAATGCCAATAACAATGAAGATAACACTGCTTCACTGTATCAACCAATACACTATAGCCATGAAGGCTATGATATCACGCTCAATAACAATAGCTTGGTGGTACTAGATAATGATGGGGTGTTTGTACTATCTTCATCGCAAGCTATGTTACTCAAAAATGAGTTGCAATCAAAACAACAACAAGATGATGAAAAATTCTCAAGCTTCATGGGTGAATTTACTTAAAAGGTAAAATTTTTCAAAATATCAAATAATAATGATTATCATTATTAATTATATGTGCTAATATTACTCAACTGTTACAAAACCAAAATAATTTGTTAGATTTGAGTGAGGATTCTTATGTACCAAAAAGCTTTTATAGTGACCCTGCTAGCAGTTGCGGTTAACCAACAACTGCATGCCGAAACCGCCAAAGCACAAATATCAGCGAACGATGATATACCTACCACAACGTTGGATGAGTTGACACTCTACGCCGGAATCAAATCAGGCACGGTATTGGCACAAAAAATCAGTGAAATGCCTGAAGTCACCCAAGTCATTAGCGAAAAACAAATTTCCCAACAAGCAGTAGCAGGTCGTACCGTCATTGATGTTTTAGGACAACTTGTGCCAAGCTTAGGTGCAGGCAGTGGTACGGCGAGTAACTTTGGGATGACCATGCACGGCAGACCTGTCCAATACCTTATCAATGGCGTACCATTGACAGGCTCTCGAGATATTTCACGCCAAATCAATAGCATCAACCCTAAGCAGTTAGAGCGTATCGAAGTTTTATCAGGAGCAACCAGTATCTATGGGTCTGGAGCGACAGGTGGACTGATTAATCTAGTGACCAAATCTAGCTACCAACAAGGGCTACATGGTGAAAGTCGTATTGGCATATCGACCAATAATAATTTTAACAAAGAGGCGTTGGGTTATAGTGCTGGGCAGACAGTGACTTTTGGTAATGACAAGCTTAACGCCCGAGTAGATGTGGATTATGAATCAAGGGGTGGACGCTTTGATAGTGACAATAAACGCATTGCCCCAGAAGTTTGGCAAACGGATTTACAAGATACTGATAGTCTAAGTGTCAATACCAATCTCAACTATCAAGCCACACCCACACAAAACATCAATTTGGCGGCTACTTACTATAAAGACCAACAAGATACCGACTATGCCCCCGATTATGGCAAAGGGTTAGGTGTGCTACTCAAAGGCGATACACCATCAATGCAAGCCATCAAAGGGTTGCAATTAGACAATCAACCCTTTACCAAAAAATCCACCGTGAGCCTTAACTACAATAACAGTGATATCAAAGGCTCTAATCTGAACGTGACAGGTTATTATCGTCAAGAAGACGGACGCTATTATCCGACACCTGCCCCCATATCGATCAAACCTGCCTATCCCTTGATTGACAGTTTGGCGGTTGATAACGCAACCAAAGACAAATATAAAAAGAAACTGGCAAACAGTGCCTACAGTATCTTGCAATCAACAGCCGATATCAATGTGATGGGACTGCGTGCCGCCATGCAAACTCCCAGTACATGGCAAGATAAAAAGCTGTTATGGAGCTATGGTGCTGACTTTGAGCGAGAAACAGACAAGCAGTATTACGATGGTAATGACCTTAAAACCTTTATTGACAGTAATGGGCTGAAGATTCAGCCAAATAATACACGCTACACCGCAGGCCCAAACAGCACCATTGATAAGGTAGGGGCATTTGTTAATTTAGATGCTGATGTCACAGATAAATGGCATGTGAGTGGCGGTGTTCGCCACCAAAACATCACCACTAAGACGGATGCCTTTACCACTCGTAACGAAGCCCAATTACAAGATTTATTGGCTCAGCTCAACTTGACTTATCAAGCAGGTAGTGTGCCTGCAGGTGAAACCAAGCATAACAAAACCTTATTTAATCTTGGGACAAGTTATAACATCGCACCCCAGCAGAAAATTTTTGCCAACTTTTCCCAAGGCTTTAATCTGCCCGATATTCAGCGAGTACTACGAGATGTGAATGTCGGCTTTAAGGTCAATTCTGATACGGTTGCACCGATTGCAGTCAATAATTATGAGTTAGGTTGGCAGGGTGATTTTGACAAAACCAAAGCCAAAGTGGTGGGGTTTTATAATACCTCAGATAAAGTGGTGCAGTTTACCAAAGATTTTAATGTCATCGCTGCTGATACTGATGAGAGAATCTATGGGGCAGAAGCCAGTATCAATCACCGATTTAATCAAGAATGGTCAGTAGGTTCTAGTCTTGCTTATACTAAAGGCGAATATAAAGATGCCGCAGGGGCATGGCGTGACTTAGGGGCATTTCGCGTCACCCCCCTTAAAGCAACCGCTTATGCACAATATACATTCCCGCAAGGCAATAGCCTTCGCCTACAAGGCACTGCAATTGGTGGTACCGATAAGGCTTACAACGACATGCTAGTTGCAGCGGTGGATGACAATATTAGCAAATCCAGTGAGGCAAAAATCACTGGCTATGCCACCCTAGATTTGTTAGGACAAATCAAACTACCTAAAGGGGATTTGGCGTTTGGGGTGTATAACATCGGCAATACTCGCTACCGCAGCGTGTTTAACCAAACTGCTGAAGCGATTGCAGGTCCTTTGGCAGGGCAAGAAGCCCAAGGGCGGACTTATGGGCTTCAATATAGCCTAAACTGGTTCTAAACCGTCTTTTGCCTACTTTCTGTAGTTAATCGGAAATTAAAATGAGCACCGCTCGCCCTGAGCCTGTCGAAGGGTGGCGGTCGCTATGGTTCGACAGGCTCACCATGAATGACCTTGTTCATTATAATTCAGTTTTTACTATAATTTTCAAAACCCTATGCAACGCTATGCCAAAAACGTTATCTGCTTAGATGATAAAGGGTTTTAGCAGAGTTTAAATCAGTGAATCAAAAATATCTTACTATGCAAACATTGCCACCTACACCTATCAGTGACCCTAATATTACCCCTTTTTTAGCAGACATTATTTCGCACATTAATGATGAGCATACCCATGACTTACGGACGATAGCCGAAGCCAAGCTGGGTGGGCTATCTCAGCAAATTGCTGTGTCGGTTGAGCAGATTTATCACCATGGCTTTGAGATGAAGGTCTGCCAGTTCGCCACTCATAACGCCATAGCCAATACGCCAAGCCAAGAAAAGCCCTTGCCTGTTTTGCACCGCTTATGGGTGGATTTTGACCAACCCATTGAGCAATTAGAAGATTTGATGATGGCGTATGTCAAAGTCCTAGAGCGTAGTCAACGCAAGCTCGGTAGATTGCCGATTCAGACGCTTGAGCGAAAATTTACTTTTCTACAAGGGTTTTTTGTGACCGAGAATATGTATCGCATGGTATTAACTGCACCAAACGATACAGTCATTGACCAAGCAGGCTATGCGTATTTATTTGATATCGATGAGTCATTGGTTGATAAAACCAAAGATAGCAGACCCCGACCACACCGTTATTACACCCTTCGCCAAGTCACCCAAACTACATCAAATGCTCAAGTTTGGATAGATGTCTATGTGCATGGTGATAATCTTGGCAGTCGTTGGGCAACATCTCGCAAGCTTGGCGACACCATCACCACCCAGCGAGAGTTTGCCGAGCATGTTCATCATTTACATGATGGCAAAGCTTTGCTTATAGCGGATGAAACATCGTTACCAACTGTGGCACGGTTACTTGAGCAATGGCAAAATCCTATCCCACCTGTGGTGATGGTCATGACCCACAATGCCACCGAACAGGCTTATTTATCACACAGTACAAGTGCCACGCCTTATCGCTTAATTCAAATAAATCATTATGATAGCCATGACATACAAGGACATATTCAGCAATTACTGGATGAACAGATGACCTTTGACAGCGTGTGGGGCGGACTGCAAGCAGGACTGGTCAAAACGCTAAGACCTTGGTTGCAACAAGCCTTAGCAATGAATAGACAACAGATGGTTTTAAAAGTTTATTGGCGATGATAGAGCATCGCTATGGCAGATTCTTAACTTTAACGCTAATAATTAATCAGCGTTATTCATTGTAACAAAGTTCTTAAAATTTAGACGAGATACTCGATGCTGACAATCAATCAAGTCGCTTGGCAACAAAGTAATACCCCCATACTTGAAGACATTTCCTGTGATATTGCCCAAGGCAAACTGTATGCCCTTATTGGTCAAAATGGCTCTGGAAAATCTTCACTCATCAAATTGATGGCAGGTGAAATACTACCTTCACACGGTGATATCCGTGTTGATGATACGCCTTTACGACAATTAGGCGGTAAGGCATTGGGCAGAAAAATCGCCTATCTACCGCAGAATTTACCTGCGACCCACGCATTTACCGTGGAAGAACTGGTGATGTTGGGGCGTTACCCTTGGCAACGCTGGCTTAGTAAGCCCGTCCAAGCCGACCGAGATATTGTAGAACACAGTATGCACCAAACCCAAATTCAGCATAAGGCGACACAGACGGTTGCATCGTTGTCGGGTGGTGAGCGAGCAAGGGCGTGGCTTGCCATGGCATTAGCACAGCAAACCCGCTATCTACTACTTGATGAACTTTTAGCCCCATTGGATATTGTCTATCAAGTCGAAATTTTACGTTTATTACGTCAGTTGGCAAAAGAACGTGAATTGGGCGTGGTATTGATTATCCATGATATCAATCTGTCGGCTCAGTTTTGTGATGATATCATCGCCCTTAAAGACGGTAAACTCTGTCATCTTGGTAGCGTGCAAGATACTATGACCCAAGCGGTGCTTGAGTCGATATTTGGGGTGTCATTACGCTTGATTGACCACCCTGAACATGACTACAAGGTGGCAATCTTATGACAAAAACCAGCCAATACACGACCCATAATCGATTGGCTCAGTTAAGCCGTTGTTTTAGCAATGTTTTACTGGGCTTTGGTCTAGTCGCTTGTCATTCTAACACGACCACTGCCACCCGCGATATGCCTGCCTCTGTGCATACGACACAAGCAACACGCATTCTGACCCCTGATTGGGGAATTGCCGCCGAACTAACAGCTTTGGGCTATCCGCCCATTGCCACAGGCGACTTGCGAATGTATGAGCAATGGATGGGAAAACCACTACCCAAGCAGACCATTGACCTTGGTATTCGTTATCAACCCAACCCAGAGCTTATCGCACAACTGAATGTCGATTTGGTGATTGATAACTTTTTTTATGAGCATATCCGCCCGATGTATGGCAGTGTGCCTACCAAGTCCGTGCTTTTTAAAGCCAAAGGAGATGTTGCTACTTGGCAAGACTTTGCTACGGCTACCATAGCACTGGGTCAAATCCTGCAAGATGCTGGCAACCCACAAGGCAATGAACGAGTACAGACTTACCTTACCCAAAGTCAGCAGGTCTTACAACAGCAAGGACAGCAATTTAGGCATCGTTATCCTAATATCAAAAAATTGGCAATCGTACAGTTTGCGGATGCAGGGCATTTACGTCTGTATGCTGACAATAGTCTATTTAAAGTTACAACTGACCAGCTCGGCGTATCGCTTGTCAACTTTCATCAAGGCAATAAATGGGGCTTTAGTAATATTGAGTTAGCAGAATTGGCAAAACTTGAGAACGACAGTTGTCTGATAGTGATAAAACCCTTTAGTCATATGCTACAAGCCGAACTTGATAAAAGCGTGCTATGGCAACAACTTGGCTTTGGTCATAAGCGGTGTATGGCTATAATAGACCCTGTTTGGTCATATGGTGGGGGTATCGCATCCATGCGTCAATTTGCTGACCACTTAAGCCAAACACCCTTACAAGGCGTGGCACCGCCAAACCTGTCATCCCCACCATTGTCAAACACGACCAAGCCAAAGGGGTAAAAATGAAAAAAAGCGTTATCACCCAAAATACCCGTAGCCGTGTTGTGAATAAGTCTTTTGTTAAGCAATTTGTTGGCATTATATGTTGGCTTGGGCTGATTGTTGCTAGTAGTTATTATCTATTCGCTCAATTATGGCATGCCCCTATTGCTCATCTGTTTACGGCAAGCCAACAGTTAAGCGTGCAGGAGTTAGCCACACAGCTCAAGCTGTTACCCACCACATTGGTAGCTATCATGGCAGGTGGGCTACTGGGGGTTGCCAGTCTGTTACTACAACAACTGGTAAAAAATCCACTGGCTTCGGATACCACATTGGCAGTGGGTAGCGGTGCTCAAATGGCACTGTTGATTGTCACCTTGTTTTTGCCGAATCTTGGCTTGTATGGTAATTTTTGGGTGGCACTGATTGGCTCACTTATGAGTATGGGGCTGGTGTGGCTGATGGCAATGCCAAGCCGTTTTAACCCTGTGGTTTTAGTTTTGTCTGGCTTGATTATCAATATTTTCTTTTCAGCTTTGTCCTCATTAATGATGTTATTTTTTTCGGAAAAATCTTTGGGTGTCATGGTTTGGGGTGGGGGTGTGCTATCTCAACTTGGTTGGCAAAGTACCCAGTTGCTTGCGATAACTACAATCGCTCTACCCCTTTTGGTTGTTCCTTTGCTCAAACCACTTAGCTTGATGAGCTTGGATGATACCCAAGCCAAAAGTCTGGGTGTGCCTATCTCCACGATACGAGCTTTGGTATTGGTACTGGTGGCGGTACTGGTGGCTTTGGTTGTCAGTCAGGTTGGGGTGTTAAGCTTTGTGGGGCTGGGTGCGGCAACTTTGGTTAATATCAGTCGGGTACGACAGTTAGCCAGTCGGTTGGTATTGGGGTTTTTGCTCGGTGGTGGGCTGTTATGGTTTGCCAGTAATGTGGTGATGATGCTCATGCAGAAAATGCCTGTGGTGATTCCTGTGGGGGCAATCACAGGTATTTTGGGTGCACCTTTGATTATTTGGGTGATTTTACGGCAGCGTCACCAAACGCTCGGTGATACGGCGGCTTTTACCCACTATCGCCAGCGAGCCATTACTCCCATGACTTATGTAGGTTTAAGTTTGGCATTGTTTGTCATTATTATGATGGCATTGGGGTTTACCAAAAATATCCATACGGGCGGTTGGGGGCTATCATGGGATAGCGAGATGATTTATCAATTTCGCTTACCCAGAACGCTTAGTGCGGCTGCCACAGGAATTATGCTGGCAACGGCAGGTGTGATGATTCAATCTTATACCCGAAACCCGATGGCAAGCCCTGAAGTGCTAGGTATCAGCTCTGGCTCTGCGGTGGGGGTGCTGATTTATCTACTGATTGCCTCGTTATTAGGCTTGCCACTGGCATTGGGTAGTATTTTTGTCGGTGGTATTGTGGGTGCATTGGCAACCTTGTGGCTAATTTTAATGTTGTCTAAAAAATTAAGCTCGGATTATTTAATTTTGGTTGGGGTGGCGATAGGAGCGTTGATGAATGGTGTCCTAAGCTTAATCAATTTGGCAGGCGACCCAAGACTCCAATCGATATTAAGTTGGCTATCTGGCACAACGTATAGTGCCCGACCTGAAACCGTATGGTGGCTTATCGGCTTTGCCATTATCTTAGTCACTTGCGGTTGGCTATTAATTGAACCCCTTCGATTATTGAGCCTAGGGCGTTCAGTCGCCAGGTCGTTAGGGCTTGGTATTCGGATGGCAGATATGGCTGTCCTGTTGGTGATTGCTGGCTTAAGTACAGCGACTACCCTAGCAGTTGGTCCGTTAAGTTTTGTGGGGCTGATGATACCACACTTGGCAACTTATTTTGGGGCGGTTAATCTTAATAAACAATTACCGATTAGTATGTTATTTGGGGCAATTTTGATGGTAATGGCTGACTGGTTGGGTCGGTATGTGATTTTCCCTTATGAAATCCCTGCAGGCACAATCGCAGCTATCATAGGTGGTGTGTACTTTATGTGGTTGATGAGAAAAACATCTTAAATCTAGCTCATTAGGGGTTAGAACCTGTTCATAATCTTTTTAATAACAGAGCAATGAACGCCAAATTAACAAATTGCAAACTACTATTCAAACTACGCTCACAGTTGAGACTGGGATCAGCACAGAATTCGGAGAAAATAGTACGTTAAGGAATTTAGTCGAGTATTTTTAAAATTG
>ENA-OOKF01000071-OOKF01000071.1-human-skin-metagenome-genome-assembly--contig:-NODE-71-length-18962-cov-6.588036_pt1 | contig 18962 bp, 16 predicted proteins | sample MGYA00248881_ERZ501000 | MGnify/ENA primary metagenome ERZ501000 (study PRJEB25958, sample SAMN03398534) | human skin metagenome | study: EMG produced TPA metagenomics assembly of the Human Skin...
TAGTGATATGAGTATAGCAAATCTTATAGAGTTAAGCAATTGCCTTATATCCACCACCTGAAGTCGGTGGTTTTACGGCAAGGTCAGATAAAGCCGCTTGTCCAATAATGACGCTTTTTTGCCTATCAATTGATTCAGCGGGCTTGGCAAGGCAGGCATTTTTTGCATGGGTGGCAATCCAATCTTTATGCAAGAAAAAACCTAAAATGAATAAAATTCATTATTTTTAAATTTTAATTCGTTTTTATTCATCTTAATTTTAGCGTATAACTGTCTTTGTACTTTTAGCCGTGACGATTTTTAGTAATCGTAGGGTGCTAAAAGAAATTTTTTTTGCGCGACTATTACGGAGATTATAGACATGACTTTACCGATTGATTGTCATATCAAAACCATTGCATTTGATGAAAACTACCAACCTGCCAAAGATACTAGGCTGACTACCAACTTTGCCAATCTGGCACGGGGTGAACACCGCCAGCAAAACTTACGCAATACCCTACAAATGATTAACCATCGATTTAATGACTTGGCACATTGGGACAATGTGACTGGCGACCGCTATCAGGTCGAGCTTAAAATTGTATCTGCCCATCTTGAGATAGCGGGTACCAAAGATAGCTTTCCGGCTATTGAGATTTTAAAAACCGTTATCTTTGACACCCAGACCCAGCAGCGAATCGATGGCATCGTGGGTAACAGTTTTTCTTCCTATGTGCGCGATTATGACTTTAGTGTATGGCTGTTGGCGCATAACAAAAACCAGCCATCGTTTAGCGTGCCCGAGCGCTTTGGGGATTTGCATGGTAAGTTGTTTGAGTATGTGTTGAACTCGCCTGCCTATCGTGAGCAATTTAACAAACCCCCGGTGATTTGTCTGAGTGTATCGACCACTAAGACCTACACCCGAACCGCCAATTGTCATCCGATTTTGGGCACTGAATATGTACAAGACGCGTATTCGCTGACGGATGAGTACTTTAGCAAAATGGGTTTATCGGTGCGTTATTTTATGCCGCCAAAATCAGTGGCACCTTTTGCGTTTTATTTTAAAGGTGATTTGCTCAACGACTACACCAACCTTGAGCTTATCAGCACAATTAGCACGATGGAAACGTTCCAAAAAATCTATCGTCCTGAGATTTATAACGCCAATAGCGTGGCAGGTCAAAGTTATCAGCCCAGTTTAAATCATGAGGATTATTCACTGACCAAAATCGAGTATGACCGTGAAGAGCGCAGCCAGCTGGCGATTCAACAAGGTCAATACACAGAAACCCACTTTATCAAACCCTACCGAACCTTATTACAAAACTGGTTAAATTCCCAAGTCGCTTAACCCAAGTAACTTAACCCAAGTAGCTTAGTAAGTCGCTTAAGCAGTTTTTGCTGACACCCAACAATTAAAGAGAAAACAATGACGACACTTTTTCCAACATCAACGGCAGGTAGCCTGCCTAAACCAAGCTGGCTTGCTGAACCTGAACAACTTTGGTCACCTTGGAAGCTGACAGACAGCGCCCTTGTCCAAGGCAAACAAGACGCGTTATTGGTATCATTGCAGCAGCAACTAGCGGCAGGCATTGATATTGTGAGTGATGGCGAGCAGACCCGCCAACATTTTGTCACCACCTTTATTGAGCATCTAGATGGGGTTGATTTTGCCAATCGCGCTACGGTAAAAATTCGCAATCGCTATGAAGCCAGTGTGCCGACTGTGGTAGGTGCGGTGTCGCGCCCGCAATCGGTATTTGCTGAGGACGCCAAGTTTTTACGTCAGCACACGGACAAACCTATCAAATGGGCGCTACCTGGACCCATGACCATGATTGATACCTTAAGTGACCAATACTACGGCAGCCGCGAAAAGCTGGCTTGGGAATTTGCCACCCTACTCAACCAAGAAGCCAAAGAACTCGAGGCGGCAGGGGTTGATATTATTCAATTTGATGAGCCTGCCTTTAATGTATTTTTTGATGAAGTTAATGATTGGGGCATTGCGGCACTCGAACGTGCTATCGAAGGGTTGAAATGTGACACTGCCGTCCATATCTGTTATGGTTATGGTATCAAAGCCAATACCGATTGGAAACAAACCTTGGGCAGTGAATGGCGACAGTATGAAGCCATCTTCCCCAAACTACAGCAATCGGCGATTGATATGGTGTCGCTGGAGTGTCACAATTCGCGCGTACCGATGGAACTTATCGAATTGATTCGTGGCAAAAAAGTGATGGTGGGCGCGATTGATGTGGCGACGCATCAGATAGAAACGCCTGAACAAGTGGCAGAAACGCTGCATAAAGCCTTGCAGTTTGTGGATGCCAAAAATTTGTACCCTTGTACCAATTGCGGGATGGCGCCGCTCCCCCGTGATGTGGCACAAGGCAAGCTGTCTGCCTTAGCACAAGGCGCCAAGCTCGTCCGAAATGACTATTTAGCCACGCATCAATTGGACGACCTAATAATTTAAAAAGTACTTTGGAAAAAACAATGGTTGACGTTACTGATTTTAAAAATGCCATGTCGATGTTATCGGCTGCGGTCAATGTGGTCACTACCGATGGCCCTGCGGGTCGTCATGGCTTTACTGCATCGGCGGTGTGCAGTGTAACCGATAACCCACCGACCTTGCTGGTATGCATGAATACCGCCTCACGCTCGTATGAATATTTCGTGCAAAACAAGGTATTGGCAGTGAATGTGCTGGCCGACCATCATGCACCATTATCTGCGGTTTTTGCCTCAAAACTCGAAGCGCAAGCGCGCTTTGAGCATGGCACATGGCATACCTTGATGACCCAATCACCGATTTTGGACAATGCCTTGGCGAGCTTTGATTGCCAAATCGAGCAAATCCAAGAAGTCGGCACACACGGGATTTTTATTTGTCGTATCGAAGCCATACAACAAGGCAAAGACCAGACAGGCTTAGTGTATTTTAACCGTGAATACCATGCCGTCAATAAAATTAAAGTCGATACGCCCAGCCAACCATAATGCCAAGCACCGAGTCAGATTTTCTACAATCCAAGCGATTTAATGCTAAAGTAGTCACTCATATCAATAGTTACAGAATTTAGGATGAGTGATGGCGATTATTAAGTCTTTGTTGGACACGGATTTATACAAATTTACCATGCTCCAAGTGGTACTACACAAGTTTCCACAGACGCATAGCGTATATGCGTTTCGCTGTCGCAACCTTGAAGACACCGCCTATCCCCTATCAACGCTACTCGATGAAGTCAATAGCGAGCTCGATGCGCTTTGTGAACTGCGGTTTACAGCCGATGAGCTACGATATCTTCGTGGTCTGCGCTTTATCAAAAGTGACTTTGTTGATTATCTTGAATTATTTCAACTCAAACGTCGTTTTATCAAAGCGACCATTGATGCTGAAGGTCGGTTAGACATTCGTATTGAAGGCCCGATGATTCAGGCAATGATGTTTGAAATCTTTGTGTTGGCGATTGTCAATGAACTGTATTTTAGTCACCTTGACCAGCAATCGGCTTGGCAAGTCGGTGAACAACGGCTAAACGATAAACTGCTACTGCTACAAGACTATCGTCGCCAAATGGCGGCTTATGATGTCCCGTTTTTGGTATCAGATTTTGGTACGCGTCGACGTTATAGTGTTGCTTGGCAAGAGCAAGTGATTGAGCGGTTGATGGCAGTGCCGGAAATATTTCGCGGTACGAGCAATGTATATTTTGCCAAAAAGTTCGGTATCACCCCGATTGGCACAATGGCGCATGAATTTCTGCAAGCCTTTCAGGCACTCGATGTGCGCTTGCGTAATTTCCAAAAAGCGGCACTCGAAGCTTGGGTTCAAGAATATCGGGGTGACTTAGGTATTGCGTTGACAGATGTGGTCGGGATGGATGCCTTTTTACGCGATTTTGACTTGTATTTTGCCAAGCTATTTGATGGGCTGCGTCATGACAGTGGCGACCCGTATGAATGGGGCGAAAAAGCCTACGCGCACTACCAACACCTCAAAATCAACTCAAAAACCAAAATGTTAAATTTTAGCGATGGGTTGACGCTGCAGAAGGCGTGGGCGCTGTACTTGCATTTTAACGACCGTTTCCAACTTGGGTTTGGTATCGGGACTCACTTGACCAATGATATGGGGCAAACACCGCTCAACATTGTCCTTAAACTGGTTGAATGTAACGGGCAATCGGTTGCCAAAATATCCGATAGCCCCGGCAAAACCATGACCGACAACGATACCTTTTTGGCATATCTGCGCCAAGTATTTGATATCGCTGAGTAAAAATTCTAAAGCACTAATTGCAAAAACCAATAAGCTGAACCAGCGCGTTCAATCTCACGCCCAATCATGGCAATGTATGCCATGAACTTGGACGATTGAATTATTATTGCACATCAATACACCAATACTTGGTAGTCACATAATCTTCAATGCCATACTTTGAGCCTTCACGCCCAAAGCCTGATTGTTTGACACCGCCAAATGGTGCAACTTCGGTTGATAACAGCCCGGTGTTTTGGGCGACCATACCATATTCGAGTCCTTCACACACTTTCCACGAGCGAGCTAGACTTTGGGTATAAAAATACGCCGCTAATCCATAAATCGTGTTGTTGGCATGGGCAATCACTTCGTCATCGGTATCAAAAATAAATACCGGGGCGACGGGACCAAAAATCTCTTGGCTAGCGATGTCCATGTCATCGGTGATACCCGTGATAATGGTTGGCTCAAAACTTAAATCTGACGCGCTGTGTTTCTTTCCACCGGTGACCACGGTCGCGCCTTTGTTGACCGCATCTTCAAGTAACTGCTCGACTTTGTCCATGGCGTCTTTATTAATTAGTGGACCGATATTCACGCCCTCTGTCATACCGTTACCGACTTTTAAGGCTTCTACTTTTTGTTTGAAGATGGCTAAAAATTTGTCTTTAATACCTGATTGCACATACACGCGATTGGCACAGACGCAGGTTTGCCCCGCGTTACGGTATTTGGAAGCAATAAGACCGGTTGCTGCTTTCTCTAAGTCGGCATCATCAAAGACGATAAAGGGCGCATTGCCGCCAAGCTCCATCGAGAGTTTTTTGACCGTGGACGCGCATTGTGACATCAGCACGCGACCAACTTCGGTAGAGCCAGTGAATGACAATTTGTGGATACGTTCATCTTGGGTGAGCACTTCACCAATCACTGAGGATTTACCGGTGACGATTTGTAGCAAGCCTGCAGGTAAGCCTGCACGTATGGCAAGTTCGCCCAGTGCTAATGCGGTCAAGGGTGTTTCAGTGGCAGGTTTGACAATTATGCTACAGCCAGCAGCTAATGCCGGTGCCACTTTACGTGTAATCATGGCGGCGGGGAAATTCCACGGGGTAATCGCCGCGCATACGCCAATCGGTTGTTTTAACACCACGTAGCGTAGGTCTTTGTTGGTGCTAGGGATGATGTCGCCATAGATGCGCTTGCCTTCTTCGGCAAACCAGCGAATAAAGCTATTGGCATAGCCGATTTCACCGCGCGATTCGGTCATTGGCTTGCCTTGCTCGGCTGTCATGATTATTGCCAAATCTTCTTTATTTTGGTCGATTAAATCCGCCCAGTTGTTTAAAATAGCTGCGCGCTCGTTGGCGGTTTTTTGTGCCCAGTCTATTTGCGCTTTGTGGGCGATGGCAACGGCGTCGATGACTTGGGATTTTTCTAGACTCGGTATAGTGGCAATCACTTGGTTGTCAAATGGATTGGTGACATCAATGGTGTCGCCTGTCGTGGCGTCCGTCCATTGGTTGTCAATGAGTGATTGGGTTTTAAGTAAGGTTTGGTCTTTAAGTAGTAGCATCAGGAATTCCTGTTCGTTATGTTGTTATGAGGATATTGAAAATTTTTTTATGATAAGCAGGTCAATGCCGCTTATTATAAGCGGATAGCAGCTGTGTGGAATAGCGTCATTATGTTGCAGCAGCTGTCTAGGCAGTAAAAATTACAGCAAAGATTGGATAGAAAGTTGCATAAATATAATTAATTGCATAAAAATGCAAACCGAGTCGGTTACGTCAACTCGGTTATGATTCTTTCATCGCATTTGAGGCTACTGGCTCAGCAGCGGTATGCATTTGACTGCATGAGTCTGTGAAAATTGCCGCCGCTTAAAAGTTTTTCTTTATACTTTTTGTTGGAAATCTTTCTCACTGCGCTGTTGGCAAATGCCGCTGCATAAAATCATTGACCTTGTTAAAGGTGGGATAAAAAGACTGTAACGGTGTTGCCAGTCCAATGACGATACCTGCATGAGTGGCAGGGACTTGCACCCGTTCCACGTTGCCGCCTGCTTGGGTCAGCGCTTTTTGTAGGCTATCAGCATTTTGTGGGTAGACAATCATATCTTTACTACCTGTGACCAACAAATGCGGGGGTACATCTTGGCGGATATGATAAACAGGCATCACTTGCTGGCGGGTGCTATTGGCTGGAAAGGCAACTTTAGTAGTACCGCTACGAAAATCGTAATCATACGGCCCTGCTAGTCCAATCACGCCTAATATTGCCTTGTTGGGAATGCCGGTGGTTTTCCAAAAACGGCTATCATCCACCGCAGATACCACATTAAACGCCCCTGCAGAATGCCCCATGACAAACAGCTGATTAGGATTGCCGCCATATTGGGCGATATTGCGATACACCCAACCCATGGCGCTGGCTGTATCGAGCACATAATCTGGGAATACGTTTGCAGGGGCTAAGCGATAATCCACCACCACTGTGGTGTAGCCCGACTTGGCAAACTGCTTACCGACAAAGCCATAGGTTTGGCGTTTGCCATGTTGCCAGCTGCCCCCGTATACAAATATCAACACAGGGTGACGCTGACCGTCTGCCGGGGTATAAATATCGAGTTGTTGCCGGGCATCTGTGCCATAGGCAATATTTTTTGTGGTTTTAATACCATTTGATACTGTGCTAGTGCTATCAGCTTTTGCGGCGATTGGTGCGTTTTTTGTCGCCATGGCCTGACAGCCTGTCAAACTTAACCCCACAAGGGCTATAACCGCAGCAGCCCCAAGTTTGTATTTATTCAAGCGCACGGTGGCGGATGGCGGGTTTTTTGAAGCGTAGGTCAATGAATTTGGCATAGGTTTCTCTTTGTTAAGGGTTTCTCTTTTTTAAGCAATTAAGTTTTTAAGTCAGAACGTTAAATTTGAAATGATTAAATATTTATGTAAGAAAATGTCTTTTTGTTAAGTATAATCGCTTATAAGCGTTAATCAAATGCCCGCTGTAGTGAATTGGTAACAGCGGTAACCTTATGTTGGATATCGTTATGTGTGATGCCATTTATTATTTAACCTACACCAGTAAAATCACCTTACTGGGCGCGATTAATCCGTTTACTTTCAAAACTATCGAGCAAATTTCTAGGCAAAACAATCATGCCCAACACATCACGGGATTTTTGCTATTCAAAAATGGGCATTTTTTTCAATATTTGGAAGGGGATAAGGCATTGGTCACTCACCTGTACCAAGATTTACTTAAAGATTATCGCCATAAAAATTTAAAAATAATTACCGAGGGTCATCGGGAGCAGCCGCGGTTCAAAAAATGGGATATGTACTGTATTGACATTGATAAGGATGTGAATAATTTATCCATTAGCCGACTATTTCAAGCGTTTAACCCCACCGATTGGCAGTCATCGGAAGTGAACGAGCTAATCACAGATATGCAAACACAGCACCATAAAAATAATTAAATTTTTTACCCTAAAAAAATTTATAAACTTTAATTTATTTTTGTATGGATTAAGGGTTATACTTTAGTTTTAATAAAAGATGCTAAATTAATAATAACATTAAAAAATTATTATGCTACACTCAAAGTAACATATAAAGAGTATGGCTGAGGAGTTCTACGATGATGTCTCCCCCTACTTACTACCTGACTTATACCAGTTCGCTTACTTGGTCAGCCGCTTTAAAGCCCAGCACATTTACCCAGATTTATCAAAGCGCCAGAGATAATAACCAAAAAACCGGCATCATGGGTTTTATCCTATTTAAAGATGGTCGCTTTCTGCATTTTATGGAAGGTAGTGAAATGTATATAGCGAATTTGTACCTCGCTATCACCCATGATAAACGCCACCATAAAATTCATCTTATCCATCAAGGTACGACCCCTGCTAAACGCTTTAAGCAATGCGATATGCTATGTGTGACACCGGGCATATCCCATACAACCCCAGTGATTAGCGAGCTGTTAGCACAGTTTGAAACCTACCAATGGCAGACCGAACAGGTCGAGCAATTACTCAATGACATGGTCGCATTCTATGAGCGCGATGATGCTGATATTGCCCCCTACCAAGTCAAAACAGGAAGCTATATCGGCGCCATCATCAAACACCATGTCAAAAAACACCTTTTTTTTCACGCTTACTGTCATCACGGTGCCATGGTTGGTGATATTTATGTTGTTAATTGACATATAAATTTTTGCCAATCTGATAGTAAAAAAGGCTAATCATTAAACGCTTACGCAAGCACAAGATGGTGACGCGGTTTAAACTCAATTTTTCCGCTGCCTTTATTGGGTATTTGGTAATCGTCACTGTTGGTTTGTACCCTATCGCGGTAATCAATGGTTAATTTTAATGGTTGCTTTTTAAGAACAATAAACTGATGAAAAACATACCTAATATCAGCAGTTGAATGATTAAATATTTTTTATTCTGCCGCATAAAGCGGCGATAAACCACCGAGAAAAAACTGCCTGTTTGGGGTGTCATGCCAAGCAAATGGTTTTTTGCCATTAGTGACATCACCTCATGTACGTGAGCTTGGCTCCAATGATAAATATCAAAGTCGTACACCATATCTGGAAGATTAAGCAGTTCAAGGGTTTGGGTTTTTTCATCCATGTTATAACAATTCATCAGCCATTGCTGATAATAGCGTTTTTCTAGCTGTCCCTGGTCTAACACCACCATCTCTTTATGTCGTCAGTCTTGCTTTATCCTGTTAAATAATTGCTCGCAGAGCGCTTTTTGACCTTCAATATACTGCAAAAATTTGCCATCCTTAAACAATAAAAACCCCGTAATATGATGGTGTTGATTGTTGGACTGGGCTTGCTCGCGAATATCAGTGAATAAATTGTGGTCAAAAATTTGGGTTAAATTTATTTTACTGGCGTAAACATAATACTGAATTTGATGATTCATGACATTTTCCGAAAATTTGTGAGGGAAGCCAGTTGCAATAAATTTTCATCGGTTAAAAAAAGCTTAATCTCATAAAACCTAGAATTGGTCTCATAAAATTAAGCTACAATACAGCATCAAGCGCAGTGCTAAAATGAACTGGGAAATTGCCATTTAGCATCTTTAGGTCTGCATAAAAATTGTACTATGATACTGTCAATCCGTAGTATTTTATATAAATGGCATTCTACATAAATTTTTCAACCAAAGATACGTCAAACTTGGCTTTGGTAATCTTGTTTGCCTGCGCCAAAGCAATATCTGCATCAGTAGGCCCCGCCCATTGACACGCTTGCTGATAAAATAATGATAAGATAGTTCTAAACCCTGCTGTATCCGCATCGGTCAACGACATTGTCAACGCACTTTGTTTGTCCCCACCAAAAAACTGATCAAAAAAGTGAATCATGGTTAAGGTTAAAGCCTGATTGGTTTCTGCCTTGCGAGCTAATAGCCCAAAACCACGGGATTTTGATGAATTATGATGCTGATGAATCGTCTGCTTGACACTGTCTAAAATTTGGCTGCCCAATAATGGTGAAAATTGCGCCATAAAACTATCAATCAGTAACTCAAAGGCGGCTATTTGGTTAGATGTTTGGCTAAATATTGGGCTACATATTGCGTCAGGTTTTTGGTTAGAGATAGCTACTTGACTGGATGATGGGTAAGTGACTGGGCTATTTTGCCCCAAATTAGGGATATCATGGGTCATCGATTGGGGGTTGGCTGCACCCATTTGGTAATCACTCAGCGCTTTCATCAAACTTCGACGGATATTTGAGCGATATTCTTTGGTTTCGTTGTCTTGCGTAATTTCATGGACAAAACGCTGGATTTGGTAAGGCGTAATATCGGCATAATCTTTATGAAAGATGTCCATGGCTTTACGTATATCAGCATCTTTTAAAAACGGTGTTAACGCAGATTTGATAGTAGCTTCTTTGTTCATGACGGTGCCAAATATTTAAAGTTAATAAAATTACAATTGACGCAAATGACTGTATTGGGTCGGGCACCTGTGATGACGGAGCACCCAGACACCGCAAAAATTTAAAACTAGTGCCGCTCAGTTAGCGTTTGCTGACTAAATAAGCTATCTTGGAATTCAGGGTAAGCCCCTTCGGCATGTTCGGTAAAGTCAAGCCCACGTTGCTCATGCTGTGCAGGTACCCGAAGACCGATGGTTTTTTCTATCACAAAATACACCACCATACCCAGTCCAAACGACCAGACAAACATTGCCCCGATGCCCATCAGCTGTACGATGATACGCTGGGTGCTGAATAAATCACCTTCATAAAACAGCCCTGCTGCCAGCGTACCCCACACACCGCCGCCCACATGCACGGCAACGGCATACACCGCATCATCCATTTGAACCTTGTCCAACAACCGCTTCACTGCCAAATACGACAAACATGCACCCACACCGGTAACAATCGCATACACAGGTGACATGGTCGCACAGCCTGCGGTAATGGCGACCAACCCTGCAAGGCTGATATTGACCGTATCACTCAATAAAATTGCTTTACGCATCACCCCTGAAATCAGCAGATAAGCCGTCACCGCACTCACCCCTGCTAGGTGGGTATTTAGCATGATTTTGCCCAAATTACCTGAGCTAGTCAGTGTAGAACCTGCGTTAAATCCAAACCATGCCAACCATAGAATAAAGCCGCCCAATGTGACAAGCGTGAGATTATGACCGGCAATCAAACGCGGCGTGCCATCAGGGGCAAAGCGACCAATACGCGGTCCAAGCACGATAATACCCGCGAGCGCTAACCACCCACCGACAGAGTGCACCACCGAAGAGCCGGCAAAATCAATAAATCCAAGCTGGGCAAGCCAGCCTTGACCGCCATAATAGCCGCCCCATGCCCAACTTGCTACGACTGGATAAATCAATCCGCAAGTCATCAACGTACCAATCAGATACCCTGAAAATTTAATGCGCTCCGCCATCGCACCACTAGCAATGGTGGCGGCGGTGGAAGCAAACATCATCTGAAAAAACAAATGTGCCCATTGCATATTGCTAAGCTGATCTGGTAAAAACTCGCTTTGACCCACGTAACCTGTGGGGTTGTTGCCTGCCATCAAACCATAGCCCAAGATATAAAAAATTAATCCGCCAATCGCCATGTCGGTGTAGTTTTTCATCAACACATTCACGGTGTTTTTACTACGCACTGAGCCTGATTCGATGAGCGCAAAGCCCGCCTGCATAAAGAACACCAGCAAACCACCAATAACTACCCACATCACATTTTGGTAGTCATATAGCTGCTCATTGGTGGGCGTCGCAGCGTACACCGAGGAATGTTGATAAAAAACCATCACGGATAATAGCCATTTATAGGCTTTGTTAAGCCGTTTACGCGTATGCCGTTGAACCGCATTGTTTAACTTTCTCATGAAGCTCTTACCCTTATGCCCTTATGCCCTCGATAAAAAATTATCGCTCAATTATTACTCAGTTTTGCCAAGACAGGGAATGCAAATTGTGTACCAAATAAGAAAATAATTAAAAAATAGCGGGTTTTGAAAACGCATAAAAAAGCGCTTTAAGCCGTGATGACTTAAAGCGCTAATAGTTGAGGTTAATGGCTATAAGGACTCGTTATCTGAAGTCTTACCTGTTTTATGGATATCTTCAGTGGGATTGCCTTCTGTCACCGTACCATCATTGGTGGGATTATCGTCCTTAGCTTTTGGATTAAAGGCTTTATTACGCGCATCGGCATTTTCAAGCCACAGCGCGTTTAAAATCGCCAATAATACCGCAAACCCCAATCCTAATATCCACGCAAAATACCACATTGTGTTCTCCTATTGAGTTGCCTTGATTTGGGTCAGTAAAGTGAATGCTCTTGCTCTCGAACATAAGCCTTGGTCACTTTACCGCGCATCACGTTATATGCCCAGCTGGTGTAGCCTACAATCATCGGTAATAACACCACCACGACAAACAACATAATCATCAAGGTAAGATGACTCGATACACTGTCCCAAACCGTCAAGCTTGAACGTGGATCGCTAGAGGATGGCATGACAAACGGAAATAACGCCACCCCTGCGGTCATAATCACACTAAGCACAGCAATACTGGATGCGATAAATGCGGTCAAGGTTTTACGCGCTTTTAACAATATCGCCGTGACAATCGGCATGATGACACCAAGTACAGGGAATGCCCATGCCAGCGGATACTGATGATAATTTGCCATCCATGCGCCCGCTTGACGCGTCACCTCTTTATTGAGCACATTTGGCAAGGCTTGGGGGTCAATGTGGCTGGTGATATGATAGCCGTCAATCGATTGTATCCATACCCCTGCCAGCACAAACAACACCGCCATCACCAGACTACTGATAGCAGCGTAGTTAAGGGTACGATTTTGCACATCATCAAGGGTGCGATGCGCCAAATACGCCCCACCTTGCATAATCAACATAGACGCACTAATCAAGCCACACAGTAGGGCAAATGGATTAAGCAATGCCCAAAATGAGCCTGTGTAAGTCGATACCAAATGGTTATTAAAACTAAATGGCACGCCTAAAAACAAATTACCAAATGCCACGCCAAACACCACAGCCGGGATAAATGAGCCGACAAACAACCCCCAGTCCCACGCTTTGCGCCAGGTTGGATTGTGTATCATACTGCGATATTTAAACCCCACCGGGCGGAAAAATAACGCCCACAACACTGCCATCAACGCCCAATAAAAACCGCTAAAGGCAGTGGCGTACACCATCGGCCATGCCGCAAAAATCGCGCCACCTGCCGTGATAAACCATACTTGGTTACCCTCCCAGTGCGGACCAATGGTATTGATAATCACCCGGCGCTCTTCATCATCTTTGCCGACAAAAGGCAGTAACGAACACACGCCCATATCATGCCCATCCATGATAGCAAACCCAATGAGCAGCGCACCGACCAATAACCACCAAATAATTTTGAGTGTTTCATAATCAAACAACATGATTCACCTCGGCTGTATCATGGGGCAAATTTAATGAAGGACTCACATGAACCTTGTGAGTATCTTCGCCGTAGTATTTGCCCGTACCTAGACTCGCAGGTCCTTTACGGGCATATTTTATCATCAAGTACATTTCAATCATCAGCAGCACCGTATAAAAACCAACAAATCCCGCCAGCGAGGCATAGACATTTGCCACGCTAATATTGGAGGTTGAAAAATACGTTGGTAACATGCCATAAATCGTCCAAGGTTGACGCCCATACTCGGCAACAAACCAACCAAATTCAGCAGCAAGCCAAGGCGCAGGCAGCATCAATAATGCCCAACGTAACAGCCAAGGTTTTTGGATAAAGTTACCTTTGACACTTGACCAAAGACTAATCGTAAACAATGCCAACAATAAAAAGCCCAAACCCACCATGGCACGAAATGACCAAAACATCGGGACAATAGGTGGAATGGTGGCATCGGTGGCCTGTTTAATCATTGCCGGCGTGGCTTGGCTAACATCTGGCGAATAGCGTTTGAGCAATAACCCAAAGCCCAAGTCTTTTTTTACCTTTTCAAACTCCGCCACTGTCACAGGATTTGGGGTTGAACCTGGGGGCGCACTGCGTAATTGCTCCAGCAGCAGCACCGCTTTTTGACCATTGATGATACGTTTTTCATTGATGATTTTGATGTCATGGATACCCAAAATCGGGGTATCTAGTGAGCGCGTCCCAATCAAGCCCATCACATACGGAATTTGCACTGCCCAGTTGTTTTTTTGCTCGGCTTGGTTGATATCTGCAATCAAATTAAAACTGGCAGGCGCAGGCTCGGTTTCCCACATCGCCTCTATCGCTGCCATTTTGGTTTGCTGTGCCAAACCAATGGAATAACCCGACTCATCACCCAACACAATGGTGCTACAAATCGACGCAAAACCAAATGCCGCCGCGACTTGAAAGCTGCGTTTGGCAAATTCGACATCGCGTTTTTTGAGCAGATACCACGCTGAGATGGCAAGCACAAAGGTCGCGCCCACCGTATAGCCGGCAGAGACGGTATGCACGAATTTGTTTTGCGCATCAGGGTTAAATAATACTGCCGCAAAATCGGTCATTTCCATGCGCATAGTCTGGTAACTAAACTCTGCGCCAACCGGATTTTGCATCCACCCATTGGCAATCAAAATCCACAACGCGGATAGATTGGTACCCAATGCCATCAACATAGTCACCAGCAAATGCTGTCCGCGCGACAGTCTATCCCAACCAAAGAAAAACAGTCCGACCATGGTCGATTCTAAAAAAAACGCCATCAAGCCTTCAATGGCAAGCGGCGCCCCAAAAATATCGCCCACATATTGCGAGTAATATGCCCAGTTGGTACCAAACTGGAATTCCATGGTGATACCGGTGGTGACACCCAAGGCAAAGTTGATGCCAAATAGTTTGCCCCAAAAACGCGTCATGTCCTTCCACACTTCTTTGCCTGTCATCACGTACATCGATTCCATGATGACCAGCAGCCACACCATGCCCAGTGTGAGGGGTACAAATAAAAAATGATATAACGCCGTGACTGCAAATTGCAGACGGGAGATATCGACGAGATGTTCTGTTATCATGTTGACTCCTTGGTTTGACAACCAATTCAGATGTCAATTACCCTCATGCGTGGTTTAAAAAAGGGTAATTTTTTATTTACAAACATTATATAAATCTATAAATTATTTGTCATGCGGCATAATGTCGCACCCGACTACAAAATACTATGATTAGTATTCCGTTGCTGCTACCATCTTCTCATACCATGTCAAAGATGGTGATAGTTGAATGAGTAATAGTTTATGGGTCTCTTGAGGGTAGTATTTTAAAGTGGGCTCGTTCATCGCTTTACTTATTTAATTGTCTTTTATATGGCTTTTTATATGCCTTTATCAAGGTATTATCAACCCTCATTGGTGGGCACGGTGTTTACACTTTTTTGTCTCATTGCCTTGATGAGCATGATTTGTCGTACCTAACCCGTGCTTGATACGCTATGATATGTCCATTGATTTTATCGTTACTGTTAACCAACCATGTCTGAAACTTCTGCTGTCAACCAAACCCTTCGTCACTATGCCGCTATGGCAAAGCGACCGATTTATATGGCATGGGGACTGTCAGTTGTGTCCACGCTGGTATTGATCGTGCAGTCTTGGCTGATTGCGGTCATCTTTGCAAATTGGTTAACACAAATCGCCCATCACCGCCCTGCCACTGACGTATTTTTTGATTATCTGCCGTGGCTGATGGGATGTCTGTTGCTACGTCCTTTACTGCATTTTTGCAAAGACCAGCTGGCGTTAGACGCGGGACTACAAGTAGCCAGCATCCTACGAAAAACGCTAGTTGAAAAACTGGCACAAGTAGGTGCAGCGCGGGACCAGTATGGCAGTGATGGCGGGCTTGCCAGTATGGTGATTGAGCAATGTGACGCCTTAACGGGCTATGTCAGCCGTTTTTATCTGCAGCGACTGATTGTGGTGACCACGCCTATCATGCTATTAGTCGCCGCTGCGACCCAAAGCTGGATAGCGACGCTGATTTTACTACTAACTGCACCGCTAGTCCCTGTATTTATGGTATTAATTGGTCATGCCACCGCCCGTAAAAGTCGGCAACAATTTGCCGCGATGGCACAGCTAAGCGGGCGATTTTTGGATTGGTTACGTGGTACAGCGACACTGCAACGGCTGGATGCTGTTGGGCACGCCAGTCAAGATATCGATGCTTCAGCCGAAGCCTACCGTATGCGCACCATGTCGGTGCTCAAAATTGCGTTTTTAAACACCGCCGCGCTAGAGCTGTTAGCCGCGCTGTCGATTGCGCTACTTGCCGTGTATTTGGGTTTTGGTTTAATCGGTATTTTACCTTGGCAAAAAAACACGGTGCCTGTGCCTTACCAGTCGGCGCTATTTTTACTGCTGTTGGCACCTGAATTTTATGCCCCGCTACGTCAGTTGGGCGCGGATTATCATGTCAAAGCGCAAGCGGAAGGCGCGATTGCTGAATTATCACCGTTGTTAGCGTTTGCGTCAGCGGAAAACACAAAAGCTAACCATTTTTTGTTAACCGCACCCCCTGCCATTGACGCGGATAATATTTGGGTCAATCATCAGCAGCGCACACGGCTCGCGCCGTTAAGTTTTGCTATCGCCGCAGGGGAACGGTTAGCGATTGTCGGTCAAAGTGGCAGCGGCAAATCCACGCTATTGCAAATTTTTTTGGGTTTTTGTGCCTATCAAGGCGATATCTTTATTGACAACCAAAATTTTAACACCATCAATTCCACACAATTTCGCCACCAAATCGCCTATTTATCACAGCAAACCATGCTACTACCGATGAGTATCGCCGATAATTTGCGCCTGCCAAACCCAACCGCCAGTGATGACAAACTATGGCAAATTCTTGCGCAAGTAGGGTTAAAACCTTTGATAAAAGCACTGCCAAATCAGCTAGATACTCAGTTAGGTGAGCGTGGTAGCGGGTTGTCCGGTGGACAACAGCGGCGACTGGCAATAGCCCAGTTACTCTTACAAGAGGCGCACCTTTGGCTGCTCGATGAACCCACTGAGCATTTAGATAGTGATACCGCAGCCGAGATTAATGGGCTATTAAAACAAGTGACGAGTGGTAAAACCGTGTTATGGGTGACGCACGATGCCACAAACCTGCCTTGGCTGGATCGGCAAATAAGCCTTGATATTGCATCTACTTTGGCGAAGGCGTAACGGTATGACAGACTCTAATTGTGAAAACAATAGTGAAAATAGGCTTATTAGTCAAAATAACCTTGTCAAAACTCACCGGCAAAAAAAAGCAAACAGTCATCAAACCTTTCGTTTAACCCAGCTGTTTAGCACGCAGCTAGATAAATGGCTCATTGCTGCCTTGTTAGGGATAATGACTGCGTTATCGGTGATTGGGCTATTGATGACGTCAGGGTGGTTTATTTCTGCGGCAGCAATGGCGGGGATGGTGGCGCTGGGCTCACACAGTTTTAATTATCTGGTACCGGCAGCGATTATCCGTGTGATGGCGATGGTACGTACCGCAGGACGCTATGGTGAAATGATGGTGTCCCACCATGCGGTGTTTGGTTTGTTGCAGCGGCTGCGAGTGCGGTTTTTTAACCAGTTTGCACGCCTGCCACTGGCAAATTTATCAATTACCTTACAATCTACCCATGCCATGCACCGTTTAACCCATGATATTGAGGTGCTCAATGAGTTGCCACTGCGCGTGGTATCACCTTGGCTAGTCGCGACAACCGCTAGTTTGCTAGTAGCCACCTTACTTTATCAATATGATGTTAACCCCGTCCTGATTACCATATTTTTAATCGCAGGTTTGATGCTGCCTGCCATGCTGACATGGCGCAGTATCAAGCACGCCCGCGCTCATCAGGCATTGGCAGAGTCTAGGCGTGTCAGTTTGCTCAATCCGCTATCGGCACTTACCCATTTATTGATTTGGCAGCGCTGGCAATCCGAATTGACTGCTTTTAACAGCCTCGACACTCAACATACGCATCAGCAAAAGCGCATCCAGCGCGCCCAGTCATTGGTCATGCTGATCATGCAGTGGCTGATTGCAGCGGTTTTGGTCGGCTTGCTAGTGGGTTTTTATCACACGCCCCTTGTCATCAGTGTGCCGATGTTGCTTGCGTTATTCCTCGGTATCATGGGCATGACTGACTTGCTAGCGCCGTTAGTCACCCATTCGCTAGCCCTTGGCAATAGTTTGGCAGCAAAACATCAACTCAATGAATTACTCAATCCTTCGCTACAACCTAGCCATCATTTAAACCATGATTTAGCCCCTTTACCCATTGATGTTGCGCGCCTAAATGCGCCACTCACACTCACCATCCATCAGCTCGCTGGCAAAATGCCGCAGGCGATTGTCGGTTTCAAAGCTATCAGCTTGACTGCCACCCAAGGCATCCCTGTATTGATTACGGGACGCTCGGGCGCGGGAAAATCAACACTGTTACAAGTGCTAGCCCATGAACTAGCACCGCAACAAGGCAGCATCGAGCTCAATGGGATGGATTGGCTAGCCTTACAAAATACGCCCGCGCTCACAGGTTATCTGGGGCAGCAGATTGATATTTTTGACCAGACCTTGGCGACCAATTTAAGATTGGGCAACACCTATGCCAGTGATGAACAGCTTTGGCAAGTGCTGGGTAAGGTTGGACTCAAAGACTGGGCGCGCAGTCAGCCGCTACAATTACAGACCCCGCTAGGGGAATACGGGCAAGCCATTTCCGGTGGTCAAGCCAGACGTATTGCCTTGGCACGGCTATTACTTAGCCCAAAAAAAATCTTGCTGCTTGATGAACCGTTTGCGGGACTTGATAAAAAAAGCCGTGAAGCACTGTGGCAAATGCTGGTAAAACATCAGCAGCAAGGCATTTTAATCATTGTCACCCACCATCTTTGGCAAACTGAGTGTCCAATTAATATCGTGCAATTACCTGAGCCTGATGTTTTAATTTAAAAAAAATGATACAAATATTTTTGAATATTGCTGCAGGCGTTTATCTAAAGCAAATTTTTTAATTCTATTGCTATAACCTACCTAGCCCGATTCTGCGTTATCGCTAAGTTTCTGCTGTCTTAATTTCTGTATGATAGTACTATCCAATCAAG
>ENA-OOKF01000078-OOKF01000078.1-human-skin-metagenome-genome-assembly--contig:-NODE-78-length-16534-cov-24.845500_pt1 | contig 16534 bp, 16 predicted proteins | sample MGYA00248881_ERZ501000 | MGnify/ENA primary metagenome ERZ501000 (study PRJEB25958, sample SAMN03398534) | human skin metagenome | study: EMG produced TPA metagenomics assembly of the Human Skin...
GCAACTGCCATGATAATGCGGTTGCTGAAAGCTTCTTTCAGTTGCTAAAGCGTGAAAGAATCAAAAAGGGGTCCTAGGGATTTTGCCTCCATATATCGCAAAACCCTCTGAAGCTCCCGTCTGCCGTGGCCTGTAGAGGGCTATTAATTTCTAATTCACCAAAAATTTGTTATCTTCTTTGACCTTTAGGTCAAAGAATGAGCAGAGACAAACGGCTATCAATTCTCACTGCCGCGGAAATCGAGGATTTATACAGCGTTCCTTCCTTCAACGAGTCTTATCAGCGGTTTTACTTCGCGCTAAATGATAAAGAACTTGCGGAGCTATCCAGAATACGGCAACGCAAGTACCGTTGTGTTGCCGTTGCATTGTTGGGCTACTTCAAATGCAAACCGATCCTGCTCAACCCGAGTTATAAATCCATGCAGGATGACTTGGCATTTATTGCGCGATTTCACTTTAAAGACCTCAAGTTTCGGCGCTTTAGTTTGAAAGCGGACCAAAAATCCCGCATCTATGAGCGTGTTTTATCAATTGCTGGAGTCAACAGCTGGAAAGATAAGCAACATCAACCCCGGCTTGTTGAACATTTGCTGGTCTGCGCTGAAAGCTGGGTGGCACCCCGCGCACTCTTTGACGCAGCAATCGAGTACCTGGCCCACCAGAAGATCGCCATTCCTGCCTATAGTACCCTGCAGAAGATCGTCAGTCAGGTGATTAATCAACATCAGCAACGATTGTATGATCAGATCAATGCCGCTTGCAGCCAAAGCTTAAAGAATATGCTGCAGACACTGGTTTCCGATGAAGACCACTTTACATTGAAGCAGCTGCGCGGGAGCGCTCGCAACTTCACCGGTACCGAGCTGCAGAAAGAGCTGGCGGTGTATAACCATATTCAACCGCTAATGGAGGATGTGACGACTGTACTCGACTCGCTTTCTCTGTCCCAGAAAAACCAGCATCACTATGCCGAACGGGTTGATTATTACGGTGCTAAACTTAAGCGTCAGTCGCCTGCTAACCAATGCTTGTACCTGCTGTGCTATCTGCAGTCTCGGTACCAGCAGGGCTTGGAGCGCATTGCGGAAGGGTTCATCCATCACACTCGACAGGTGAAGCAACGAGCGCATCAGATGGCGCAGGAACGGGTTTATCAAGACTGGCAAAAGGCAGCCCGCAACGTGAGTAAAGCCGCTGAGATCCTGCACCTGTTCGTGGATGACCGCATCGACCCTAATACTTCCTTCCACGCGGTACAGCAACAGGCTTTCCAGTTTCTCAGTGCCAACGACCTGAACTCGGTCTGCCGATACCTGAGCAATCAGAAACAGTCAGCGGAGGAAGCGTTCTGGCAACACCTGGACACGGAATCCACATTGCGAACCGGCCTGTTACGGTCGCTCTTTTGCTGTCTGCGCATGGAAGGCACCGACAAAACGCAACGGTTAGCCCGGATCTTAGACCAAGCTCGGTTGGATCTGGTCGCCGGCAATATGCTCGGCGATGCCTGCATTGATCAGCGTCTACCGCCGAAAGCCACACGACCACTATTGCTAAAACCCGATGGCAGTATAGATAAAGCCAGGTATGAATGGTTCCTGTACCTGCAGATTCCCAACCGGTTAAACGGCCAGCTAATGCTGCCGGAAGTCATTCGATATCGGGCGTTAGAGGATGATCTGGTGAAGCCACAGACCTGGAAAAACCAGAAGCAGGTCTTGGTCGAGGGTACGCAGCAACCGAAAATCTCCAAGGATCCGACGCGACTGATCCCGCGTATGGCGGATGAGCTGACCCTTCGGTTACACGAGGTCAGCGAATACTTGGAACGTTCGGACAATCGGGACGTGATACTGCGCCCGAAAGGCGGCAAACACCTTTGGCGGTTGCCTACAGCCAGTAAGAAACACCTGGTGAATAATCCGTTCTTCCAACAAATGAGAGCGATCAGCGTTGCCGATGTCTTGCGCGTGGTGGATCAGGATACCGGATTCATTGACGACTTCGAGCATGTGCTGGGCATGAACTCGAAAAGCCGTCAATACGAAGTGGACCTGTTGGCGATCTTGATCGCCAATGCCACTAATCAGGGCATCTATGGCATCGCTCAGATCTCCGATCGGACCTATGATCAGCTCAGCACTATCCAGGCGAACTACCTTCGGCTGGAAACCCTGAATGCGGCCAATGACCGTATCAACAACGCTACCACACGACTGAGCATCTTCAAGCACTACAACATCCAGGATGACAGTCTGCATGCCAGTGCCGATGGTCAGAAGTTCGAAGCCAAGCGCGAGACGTTCCGTACACGGTATTCCTCAAAATACTTCGGTACCAGCAAAGGCGTCTCGGCGGTCAGTCTGAATGCCAATCATATGGCCATCAATGCCCGGGTTATCGGCGCCAACGAACATGAATCCCATTACATCTTTGACCTGTTGATGAACAACAGTACTGAGATTATCCCGGACATGCTCTCAACTGACACTCATGGGGTAAATCATGTGAACTTTGCCTTGCTCGATCTGTTCGGTTATCGGTTCGCCCCCCGATATGCCCGGGTTGGCAAGGTCATCAATGAGCTGTTCAACATCACCGAAGACGAAAATCAGCGCGTGAAACTATCGTTGCGCAAGCCGATCAACACGAAACGCATCATAGACCACTGGGACACCATCCAGCGGATCGCAGTCTCTCTAGCCCAGCGGAAAACCAGCCAAGCTACGTTGGTGCGTAAACTCTCCGGCTACAAGCACAACCACCCGTTACTGGAGGCTCTGACTGAATACAACCGGTTACTGAAGGCCCAGTATCTGCTGAACTACATCGATGACGCCAGCCTTAGAAACCATGTGCAGCGAGCGCTGAACCGGGGTGAAGCTTATCACCAGTTGCGTCGGGCGATCAGCAACGTCAACGGCGACCGGTTCCGAGGCAATAGCGATGAGGAGATCCAAATCTGGAACGAAAGTGCCCGACTGGTGGCTAATGCCATCATCTACTTCAACTCGAAAGTACTCAGTAACCTGCTGGACAGCTTCGAGGAACAGCGCAATGACAGATACCAGGAAACAGTCAAGCGGGCCTCACCGGTAGCTTGGGAGAACATCAACTTCCGGGGTACATACACGTTCGCGCCGACGGGCGAACTGCCAAAACTGGAGGACTTAATGGCACCGATTGAGGGCTATCGACCTAGAAATGAAAGTTGATACCCCTCTACAAGCCACGGCAGACGGGGGCTTCAGAGGTTTTTGCAATATATGGAGGCAAAATCCCTAGGACCCCAAATAGGCAGTCACCAGTTACAAGCTTTAACTGCTCCAGGAATGTGACCGCTTGTGTAGGAAGCTGGACAGTTCGGTCAATACCGGTTTTGGTATCGTTAAGTTGCCACACGCCTTTTTCCAGATCTACATCTTTCCACATAGCCTCGCAGACCTCCCCCGTTCGGCAACCCGTCCATAAAGTAAATCGCATGACATTCTTTTGGGTAGGCGTAAAAACAGAACCGGGCAACCATTGAAGGAATTGTTTGAGTTCACCCTCACTTAATACCCGCTTACCCCTTTCAGAGCTTAACCTGACCCTGGCTCTACGCAGACTCTCTTTAGCTAACAACGCAGGGTTAGCAAAAGAGTCCTCAAACTTTTCTAAGCCAATAGCATATTCGTAGGCAGCCGTTAACTCCCTTAAGACATTGCCTGCCTGAACATTCGATCCACGACCGACGATAGTCATCACCATATCGACAATATCCTTGCGCGTCACATCGCTCGCCAGTCGCCCCCCCATAGCTGGAATCACATCGTTGTACAGGGTGCGTCTGACTTCACTCTGCCCTTTCTTTTTCCGCGCACCAGGAATCAGCTTTCCATCAACCCGTCGATCTTCAATATATTCTTCCAAGTACAAATCGACGAGACGCTTTATCGTCATGCTCTGAACAACTGAGTCTTTAACTGCCTCCTGTTTGGCAGCCCTTTGCTCAGTGGCAGGACAACGCCCTTCTTTTCGTATCGACTTCATGGACTGCAAATCAAGCCGAGCACTGGCCAATGATGTGGTGGGGAAATGCCCCAACACAATCTGGCATGTACCCTTTGTGACCGGGCTCTTATAGCGATAGATAAAAGTTTTAGTACCCCCGTTTCCGCACATCACCCTAAGGCCACGATTTTCACCCACATCAGCCAAAGGTTTATCACCTGGCTTCATGGCCTTGAGTGCCATCGTAGACAAAGGTTTGTTATCCTTACCGGCCATAGCTCCTCCTCGCTTTTACGCTTAAAAGCCTCTTAAAAGACGATATGTGTTTGGGCGATATAAACTGCCCAAAAAGTGTAGCATTTTGAAAAAACGCTTCACAGCGCTAAAAATACTATACTAAATACTACACTTTTTTATGCAAAAACACGAGATTTAAGGTAATTTCAGGAGATTACAAATTGTTAGAAATATTTATTATTTATCATATAAATCAATAAGTTAATGAAAGAAAATACAGAAAAAACAACGGCTAGCAGCGCATCACACACACCTATGATGCAGAAGTATTTGAGCATTGTTTTATATGTAAATTAATTGGAGAAGTAAGAAAAGCTACACTAAAAGCTATACTTTTACGTTGGATTGTATTGGAATAATTAAGACTTCTTTGGATTTAGATAATGCGGGCGTTAATAATTACATGGAGATTTCGACACTTATGAGTCAAAGGGTGCAGAAACCGGCCTGGTGATCCTGATAGATGATGTCACCCAGCGCTCACTGGCTGAGAACCAGTTAATCCAACGGGATAAAATGGCCTCCATGGGTGAGCTTGCCTCCTCTATGGCCCACGATATCAGCACCCCGCTACAAGCCATCATTCGCGATCTAAATGACTTGCAAACCCATATCGATAATGGTGGGGCGGAATCCGCCACCGACATAGAAAATGCCATCCTCCATGCCCAACAAGCGGCTCAGATTGTGAGCTTTATCAGAGAAGTCATCAGGCCGGTATTGTCAATTGCCTGCTGCGATAATGGAGACGATGGATTTTGTCAGGTAAGCGGTTTAAGACTCGCATTGATATTGCCGGGGTGTTAGCCCTGTCCATGCTTTAAAGGCTCTGCTAAATGCACTTTGTTCGGAATAGCCTAGGAGAGTGGCGATCTCAGTGTGAGTGAACTTTCCTTCCTTCAAATATTTCTCTGCCAGCAGACGTCGGGTTTCCATCAACACATCCTTGAAGTGAAGATTATGCTCTTGCAGACGCCTAAAAAGCGTTCTTGGTGACAGATTCATGCGGATGGCAACCGCTTCTACGGTTGGTTCCCCTTGCCTGATAAGCGCAAACAAATGCTGATAAAACCAGCGTAAAAAAACCTCCGTCTCTGGCATTTCGGCCAGTTGATAGCGCACTTTCTCCTCAAGTATGCCATGCAGCATGGGATCTGCAGAAGCGATAGCCGTGTTACAGGTCGCCAAGGAAAAAGTGATGTAGGTGCACGGGCAATTGAACGCGGGTTTGCATCCAAAATAATCGATATAGGGATTTATGTCGCGCGGTAAATCATGAATAAAACCCAAGCTCGATGGTGCTAGCCCTTCCTTTCCCGAGGCTTTTCGAAAGAGAGAAACGATGGCAGACATCAAAGTATCATTGGACTCCCTGGTAGACTTTCCATTATCGAGCGGCCACTCAACCCTAACCTGTTGCCCTAGAACCTCAAGGGTGGATATTGCGCCCTCATACAACATGCGCTCGCTTGTATGAAACGTCTGCAACGCCTCAAGGACGTTACCTGAGGTTTGAATAAGATAACCCACGGATCCGGCATGTGCAGGGGCGATGGTTTTGCCCAGTTCAAGGCCGATATGCGGCAATTGCGTAAAGTCTCGCAACAACTCTAGCGCCGCCCACCAATCGGTGATGGGCATGCGTTTATCTGGCTGTCTTCTGGACAGAATCCGTTCCAGCTCAGGTAACTGAATCTGATGCGTTTGGACATAGTCCCTTATCAGGTCGCCGAGCTCCCGCGCAATGCTGAATTTAGCTAACAAGAACTACCTCCCCCACGGTTTCTCCAACGTTGTCACCCTGAAACCTAAGCCACCAAATTATGGCAGAGATTGTCAAAAAAGACGAGCTATCAGTCAATCACTTTGATAAATGACCTGACATAATTTAGCCATTCAAAATGACTTAATGCCCTGAAAAGTGGCGATTATGTGGAGAGTTCGATATGGAAGATGTCATTCGCGCCCTGACATTTGTGATTAGCGCAGGTGCAATTTTTTTAGCGATTATGGCTGCCGAAGCCATCTACAGTTATTACAAGACTGGCCGCAGTGGCTATTGCCTAAAAGAAACCCTGGCTAATATGTGCACAGGATTTGTGTACAAATTGACAGACGGTATCGCTATTGCACTGGTAATAACCGCGCTTGCACAGTATCTCCAACCCTTTTCCCTGCAGTGGAAAAGTGAGTCAAAGGCGATTGAATTTGTTTGTATTTTCCTCTTGGCGGACTTGTTCTTTTATTTTAAACACTATGTCGCACACAAGGTTCGCTGGTTCTGGGCGGTACATGTGACCCATCATAGCTCCGAACGCTTTAACTTCTCTACCGCACTGCGGCAGAATTTTTTACACGCGATTCAGGGGAGTTGGGCATTCCAATGGATACCCCTGGTCTTACTTGGCTTTGACCCAGACTTGATTTTGCGGGCTATTGAAATCAATCTGTTCTACCAGTTTTTTATTCACACCCAGACCATTGGTCGCTTGGGATGGCTTGAAAGCGTCCTGAATACGCCTTCACACCATCGGGTTCATCATGGCCGCAATCCGGCTCAAGTAGATCGAAACTTTGGTGGGGTGTTTATTATCTGGGATAAAGTATTTGGTACATTCCGCGATGAGCGTGATGCTGGCGAAATAAAGTATGGTGTTACACGCACAGCAAACAGCATTAACAATCCCATTGATATCCAAACCCATGAGTTCATTGATATGTTCAAGGACGCGTGGCGCCACAAAGACATACGCATTTTGTATAAAGCGCCTGACTGGGTCGATCAGCACTACAGAAATTCGGCCAGCACTACAGAAATTCGGCAGCAGCCCTGAAATCTTATCGGATTAGCTAGGCAACTTTTTATATTACAAGGTTAACCCTGGGGGCAGAAAGGAACACGCTGCCTCCCATATAACAAGGTGGAGGTTAAATGAAACTGTTGTTCTGGCTGACACTGACTGCCAACCTGCTTCTGGAGCTTTACGCCGCGCTCAATTTACTGCTGGGTGACGCCGGTTTGCTCGCAGATACCGGGCAAAATGCCTGGTCCATCCATTATGCTTTTGCCGCAATCACCATAGCATCTGTGTCGATTTGGCTTGCATGCTATCGGAACGTGCCCGGCGTGACGTATGTTTTATTCGGTTATTTATGCACTTTTCATCTTCTTTTATTCATCTCGGCTATCATTGTCAGTGGTAAGTTTTATGCGATACTTTTCCACGCATTCATGGCCATAGCGAGTCTCGCGTTAAATCGACATGTCAAGCGGACTTAACTCGGCTGTAATATAGTCCACCAACATCAATAACCTAGACATCATGTATTGACCTGCCCATCCTCGACGTCGTGGGTTACGCTGAGGTTGGATACCGGCGCAGAGCCATAATCAAGGAGAGCAGGCATGAATGAGTTTACTAAATACGTTGGCTTAGATACACACAAAGAAACGATTGCGGTAGCGATAGCAGATGCCGGCAGAACTAAGCCGCGGTATTACGGAGAAATAGCCAATACACCAGAGGCGATAAGGAAATTAGTCAAGACGATCAATCCATCAGGCGAAGTTGTGTCCTTTTGCTATGAAGCCGGCCCTTGTGGCTACGGGATTCATCGACAGTTAACAGGAATGGGGCACGATTGTGCTGTCTTGGCTCCATCGTTGACACCGCTTAAACCAGGAGACAGGGTAAAAACTGATCGTCGAGACAGTGAGTCGTTGGCGCGGCTCCATCGCGCCGGAGAGCTGACAGCCGTCTGGGTTCCGGGCAATGAGCAGGAGGCAATAAGAGATCTTACACGCGCCAGAGAGGACATGAAAATAACGGAGCGACAAGTAAAGCTTCGACTCGGCTCGTTCCTTCTTCGACACGGCAAGACCTACGATGGTACGAAGAGCAATTGGACGCAGGCACACTTCCGCTGGATGGAACACGTAAAATTTAATCACCCGGTCCAACAAATAGTGTTCGAGGAATATGTCGATACAGTGAAGCAGGCACAGAGTCGAGTAAAAAGCATGGAACGCGAGCTCAATCGCGTCATAGATACCTGGGTACTGGCACCTGTAGTCAAAGGGTTGATGGCGTTAAGGGGAGTCAATTTGGTAACGGCGATGACAGTGATTGCGGAGTTGGGTGACATCAGTCGATTTCAGTCTCCGCGGCAGTTAATGGCGTACCTCGGGCTCGTGCCGAGCGAACACTCCAGCGGATCCAGTAAACGACGAGGTGGCATCACCAAGACCGGTAATGGCCACGTCAGGCGCGTACTGATTGAAGCAGGATGGTGTTATCGGTTCCAGGCTCGACGAACGGCACACATACAGCGCAGAGCTGAACGAACATCGCCGGCTGTGCAGGCCATCGCCTGGAAAGCGCAAAAGCGGTTGTGTGGACGCTATAGGGATTTGGCGAATAAGGGCAAATTAAAAGTGCAGATCTGTGTCGCTGTTGCACGGGAGCTGGCGGGTTTTATGTGGGCCATTTGTTGCGAGATAATGGGTACGCAAATCAGAGCGGCCTAAGGTTTGTTTGATTAACACGCTATCATAAACAGCGAGAGCAGCGGAGGAAACGAACGGTTTAGCCAGGGCATGAGAAGCACGGTGAGGAGAATCCTCGTGCCTGTTATGAGGCATCAGTGTTTTTTTGATGACCCTCGATCCTAGAGAGAGGCAGCTCCACGACGAAGCGAAGTCCTGCGGTAACCAACCCGCGTATATCAGAGTGATCTACCGTCGTTAACAGCTGACCGTGTCCTGACCAAACCGTTTGTTATTGAAGAAATTATTGAAAGAAATTGAAAAGAAAATTGACAGGTCAAAACATATCAGCAGGCTGTTGAAAAACCCTAAAAATGAGACAATACCGGCATCTTATCTCGGGTGACCATCCATGCGCGGCGATTCAACTAACCAGGGCGAACTTTTAAGCTATGTCAGTCTGGAAGACCGTATCCCCGACAATCACCCCATTCGCAAAGTGCGCAAGATTGTCGATACCGCACTGGCAGAGATAGAGACTTCCTTCGATGACATGTACTCCTCCATCGGCAGGCCATCCATTCCCCCAGAGCAACTCGTTCGAGCCATGCTGTTGCAGATGGCACCCTGGAGGAAAGCTCCACTGATCTGCTCTGGGGCCATGCACTGAACGCCTATTTTGATACCCAGCTCGGCGTGCGGCTTGACCAATATGACGAAGGTAAAGATCGTCAATGGTTGGCGCTGGGTCTACAAGGGCTTGCCCCCTATTGGTTTGAACTGGATGTCACCGCCTATGTGGGCGACAACGGCCTAACTGCGCTGGCCGCTGAAGCTGAATACGAGTTACTGTTGACCCAAAGATTGATTCTACAACCCCGCGCCGAGTTGAACCTGTACGGCAAGGACGATCCGGAAAATGGTTTAGGCTCCGGCCTATCGGATCTAGCGTTAGGTGTACGTCTACGTTATGAGTTCAGTCGTCAATTTGCACCCTATATCGGTATCGAATGGACGAGCACTTATGGCGATACAGCCGATTACCGGCGCGCCGCAGGCGAGGATCGCTCTGACACCCAGATCGTCGCGGGCCTTAGGTTCTGGTTTTAATAATTAACATTGTCCGGTCAACATGACTTTTACTCCTCCGAGGAAACTATCAATGAAAATCAAACTTCTATCCCCCGTTCTCGTTCTCACTGCCCTTGGCGTGACTTTTTCAGCTCAAGCCCATGATCCTAAAGAGCACATGAAAGACGCAGAAAACCCGAATTGCGCCACAATGAAGGATATGGATCACAGCAAGATGGATATGAACGATCCTGTCATGCAAGCCATGATGAAACAGTGCATGAAGGATATGCATCACGGTGATGACTCTCATACTATGGGCCACGATGATGCGTCTGATGACGATCATCAAGACGAGCAACACTCTGAACATCAGCACTAATAAGCATAAGGAATTTCACATGCCAACGCTCACCGCATTTATTAAGAGCCTGCTTATTGCTACGGTCATTGGCCTGGTGTGCGCTGGCTTATTTATCTACTCCGGCCTATATCCCATCGGTGCCGATGTACCCCATAACAAACTAAGTTACTGGCTGCTGGAAACCCTGCGCGAACGATCCATTGCCCGTGCTGCCAGCGATATTCAAATTCCTAATAATTTGAATACCTCTGATCGATTGTTGGCTGGAGGTGCTGACTACAACGATATGTGTGCAGGCTGCCACCTCAAGCCGGGTAAAAAAGAGAGTGACTTTACCATTGGGCTATATCCTGCCCCACCTAACTTGACCGCTACGGCAGATGCCCACGGGCATGAGCATGGCAGTGACACAGGTAGTAAAGAAGCAGCTATTCAACGCCAGTTCTGGATTATCAAACACGGCATTAAGGCATCGGGAATGCCCGCCTGGGGGCCGACTCACAGTGACGAGCGTATCTGGAATATGGTGGCATTTCTACAAAGGCTTCCATCACTGACGCCGGATCAATATCAGATAGTGACAGCAAGAGGCAATACAAGCGATTCGCACGACCACTGAAGATATTACCCGCGCAAAATCGCTTTCGGAGCGACTCTAAAAACCATATCTAATAGGAAAAAAGATCTCATGTTGAAAAAGCCTTTCCATATATTCGCATTTTTTTACCTGCTGTTATTTGTTGAATTTGCTTATCCACACTCTGCACATGATCCCATAAAAGACATTGAAAAATATGACCGCTCAGTAGTGGAACGACAAGCAAGCTTCCAAACCCTTGAAAGCTCTCCGGAGCGTATGCAGAACCTTCAGGATCAAGTTGACAGAATGCAACGAAAACTACTTGCTTTGAGAAACCTGATGGCCAGCGACTATCCACACATCAAGGAAAAAATGAGTAAATACAAGTACGATTACATGGACTCGGTTGATGAAGTGTTAACACAATTAAAAACCACGCTTAAACAGACTGATTCACTGCTAGACCAATAGGCTGGAAAGTCATCACATTGTCGGCCCGGGCCTTTGAATCAAAATTCATGACTTGGCCCCGGCGGCCATACCTCAAACCCTATGTTTTCTCTCGAAAACCCTTTCGTTGAAAAACCAGTTTAATTAAGCAGCTTTACTCGGCATAGCCGCCAGACTACAATCCCCGTACTTAAGTACGGCCGTGGCATCTCACCATGTATACCATTAGTCAGCTCGCCAAGTCCGCAGGCGTGAATGTCGAAACCATCCGCTACTACGAACGACAAAACCTTATCGAACAACCAAACAAACCTCCTCGGGGCTACCGGCAATATCCCGAAGAAACACTGACCAAAGTGTTGTTTATCAAGCGTGCTCAGCATCTTGGCTTTACGCTTGCAGAAATCAATACATTGGTTGAATTGGGCTCGGGAGCTTGTCACGAGGTTCAGCACTTATCAGAACATAAGCTCGATATCATTCAAACCAAAATCAAAGATCTGAAACAGTTGGAGAAGAGTCTGAAACAGTTGGTCACTTCATGCCAATCCAATCCTGAGACTGCTTCCTGCCCAATCATTGATGCCCTGGTTCCAGCAGGTCGCCGCCTTTCTTGACTCCGTAGCATAGTACGGAGTTTACACTACCTATCAGAGGTGTTTCGATATGAAGGGGTCCTAGGGATTTTGCCTCCATATATCGCAAAACCCTCTGAAGCTCCCGTCTGCCGTGGCCTGTAGAGGGCTATTAATTTCTAATTCACCAAAAATTTGTTATCTTCTTTGACCTTTAGGTCAAAGAATGAGCAGAGACAAACGGCTATCAATTCTCACTGCCGCGGAAATCGAGGATTTATACAGCGTTCCTTCCTTCAACGAGTCTTATCAGCGGTTTTACTTCGCGCTAAATGATAAAGAACTTGCGGAGCTATCCAGAATACGGCAACGCAAGTACCGTTGTGTTGCCGTTGCATTGTTGGGCTACTTCAAATGCAAACCGATCCTGCTCAACCCGAGTTATAAATCCATGCAGGATGACTTGGCATTTATTGCGCGATTTCACTTTAAAGACCTCAAGTTTCGGCGCTTTAGTTTGAAAGCGGACCAAAAATCCCGCATCTATGAGCGTGTTTTATCAATTGCTGGAGTCAACAGCTGGAAAGATAAGCAACATCAACCCCGGCTTGTTGAACATTTGCTGGTCTGCGCTGAAAGCTGGGTGGCACCCCGCGCACTCTTTGACGCAGCAATCGAGTACCTGGCCCACCAGAAGATCGCCATTCCTGCCTATAGTACCCTGCAGAAGATCGTCAGTCAGGTGATTAATCAACATCAGCAACGATTGTATGATCAGATCAATGCCGCTTGCAGCCAAAGCTTAAAGAATATGCTGCAGACACTGGTTTCCGATGAAGACCACTTTACATTGAAGCAGCTGCGCGGGAGCGCTCGCAACTTCACCGGTACCGAGCTGCAGAAAGAGCTGGCGGTGTATAACCATATTCAACCGCTAATGGAGGATGTGACGACTGTACTCGACTCGCTTTCTCTGTCCCAGAAAAACCAGCATCACTATGCCGAACGGGTTGATTATTACGGTGCTAAACTTAAGCGTCAGTCGCCTGCTAACCAATGCTTGTACCTGCTGTGCTATCTGCAGTCTCGGTACCAGCAGGGCTTGGAGCGCATTGCGGAAGGGTTCATCCATCACACTCGACAGGTGAAGCAACGAGCGCATCAGATGGCGCAGGAACGGGTTTATCAAGACTGGCAAAAGGCAGCCCGCAACGTGAGTAAAGCCGCTGAGATCCTGCACCTGTTCGTGGATGACCGCATCGACCCTAATACTTCCTTCCACGCGGTACAGCAACAGGCTTTCCAGTTTCTCAGTGCCAACGACCTGAACTCGGTCTGCCGATACCTGAGCAATCAGAAACAGTCAGCGGAGGAAGCGTTCTGGCAACACCTGGACACGGAATCCACATTGCGAACCGGCCTGTTACGGTCGCTCTTTTGCTGTCTGCGCATGGAAGGCACCGACAAAACGCAACGGTTAGCCCGGATCTTAGACCAAGCTCGGTTGGATCTGGTCGCCGGCAATATGCTCGGCGATGCCTGCATTGATCAGCGTCTACCGCCGAAAGCCACACGACCACTATTGCTAAAACCCGATGGCAGTATAGATAAAGCCAGGTATGAATGGTTCCTGTACCTGCAGATTCCCAACCGGTTAAACGGCCAGCTAATGCTGCCGGAAGTCATTCGATATCGGGCGTTAGAGGATGATCTGGTGAAGCCACAGACCTGGAAAAACCAGAAGCAGGTCTTGGTCGAGGGTACGCAGCAACCGAAAATCTCCAAGGATCCGACGCGACTGATCCCGCGTATGGCGGATGAGCTGACCCTTCGGTTACACGAGGTCAGCGAATACTTGGAACGTTCGGACAATCGGGACGTGATACTGCGCCCGAAAGGCGGCAAACACCTTTGGCGGTTGCCTACAGCCAGTAAGAAACACCTGGTGAATAATCCGTTCTTCCAACAAATGAGAGCGATCAGCGTTGCCGATGTCTTGCGCGTGGTGGATCAGGATACCGGATTCATTGACGACTTCGAGCATGTGCTGGGCATGAACTCGAAAAGCCGTCAATACGAAGTGGACCTGTTGGCGATCTTGATCGCCAATGCCACTAATCAGGGCATCTATGGCATCGCTCAGATCTCCGATCGGACCTATGATCAGCTCAGCACTATCCAGGCGAACTACCTTCGGCTGGAAACCCTGAATGCGGCCAATGACCGTATCAACAACGCTACCACACGACTGAGCATCTTCAAGCACTACAACATCCAGGATGACAGTCTGCATGCCAGTGCCGATGGTCAGAAGTTCGAAGCCAAGCGCGAGACGTTCCGTACACGGTATTCCTCAAAATACTTCGGTACCAGCAAAGGCGTCTCGGCGGTCAGTCTGAATGCCAATCATATGGCCATCAATGCCCGGGTTATCGGCGCCAACGAACATGAATCCCATTACATCTTTGACCTGTTGATGAACAACAGTACTGAGATTATCCCGGACATGCTCTCAACTGACACTCATGGGGTAAATCATGTGAACTTTGCCTTGCTCGATCTGTTCGGTTATCGGTTCGCCCCCCGATATGCCCGGGTTGGCAAGGTCATCAATGAGCTGTTCAACATCACCGAAGACGAAAATCAGCGCGTGAAACTATCGTTGCGCAAGCCGATCAACACGAAACGCATCATAGACCACTGGGACACCATCCAGCGGATCGCAGTCTCTCTAGCCCAGCGGAAAACCAGCCAAGCTACGTTGGTGCGTAAACTCTCCGGCTACAAGCACAACCACCCGTTACTGGAGGCTCTGACTGAATACAACCGGTTACTGAAGGCCCAGTATCTGCTGAACTACATCGATGACGCCAGCCTTAGAAACCATGTGCAGCGAGCGCTGAACCGGGGTGAAGCTTATCACCAGTTGCGTCGGGCGATCAGCAACGTCAACGGCGACCGGTTCCGAGGCAATAGCGATGAGGAGATCCAAATCTGGAACGAAAGTGCCCGACTGGTGGCTAATGCCATCATCTACTTCAACTCGAAAGTACTCAGTAACCTGCTGGACAGCTTCGAGGAACAGCGCAATGACAGATACCAGGAAACAGTCAAGCGGGCCTCACCGGTAGCTTGGGAGAACATCAACTTCCGGGGTACATACACGTTCGCGCCGACGGGCGAACTGCCAAAACTGGAGGACTTAATGGCACCGATTGAGGGCTATCGACCTAGAAATGAAAGTTGATACCCCTCTACAAGCCACGGCAGACGGGGGCTTCAGAGGTTTTTGCAATATATGGAGGCAAAATCCCTAGGACCCCAAAAAGAAAATATATCTTTCAAGAGAGGAAGCTAAATCAGATATTTTTGAGTATATTGAGATGTTTTATAATTCTAAGCGCAGACACGGTTCCATTGGTCAACGTTCTCCGTTAGAGTATGAGAAGAACCATCAAAAGATGGTTATGTGTGTCTAGATTTTTAGTGGCTATTCAAATTGATGCATACATCTGCCCAACTACTGGTCACTTAAAGGTTAAATTTGATAATAATTTTATATTAGATATGCGAATTCATACAGCTAGCTCAAGGTTTATACCTGGCAGAGCATTGAGCCTTAAATTCGATTCAAGAGTGGATATGGATAATGCACCTGTTTCACAACGAATTATTACTTACTAAGTAAAACAAAAAAGCGTGACGCAACTTTGTCACGCTTTTAGCTTGCCTCAGCTGTAATTTCCACTTTATTCAAAGCCTCCATAATACTTTTTGCCAAAATTTCAGCAAAATCTACATTTACAGCATTCCCTATCATCTTATATCCGTGGTTAACATCAGTGTATTTAAAAATAAAATCATCAGGAAATCCTTGAATTCTTGCACATTCTCGAACACTTAAACGTCTATGTTCAGTATTAGGGGCGAACATAAACTTGTCTTGCTCTATTTTTACCATTTTTGGCGAACTAGGATGTATTGGAGCATGTCTTCCCCCTGCTTGGATTGTAAATGAAGGTTCATTCCATCTGCGCACTCTATTTCTTGACATATATATAGACGAGAAGCCACCTTCCATATATTCATGGTTAGGTACAATTACATCAGTATTTGGTTTTGTTTTATTCAATGCAGGAACAGCACTATCCTCGAGATCACGAATAACGTCTTCTAGATAACAGGCTTGTTTTGTTTCTTCAGGGAAAGAGTAAAGAACATTTAAGTCTTTTCTAAAACCAATAAAGATAACTCTTTTTCGATCTTGAGCAATACCAAAATCTGCTGCATTAAGCAGCTTAAAATGAAGGTCATAACCTGCCTCTAAAAAAGTACTCTGAACCGTCCCGGGATTGTCGGAGACCCAAAACTCTGAGACAATACCCTTATGAAAACCAAACAATACTCAACTGAAATTAAGACTCGAGCCGTCGAATTACTCATCGAATCACAAAAAGATTATCCCTCACTCTGGGCAGCCATACAAGCCATTGCTCCGAAGTTTGGCTGTACCCCTGAAACCCTTCGTTCATGGCATCAAAAGCACCTAGCAAAGCAAAATCCCATCACTGTTACCACCGAAAGCCAAGCCGCCCGCATTGCCGAGTTAGAGCGAGAAATCAAAGAATTAAAGCAGGCTAATGAAATCATTCGCAAAGCCGCTGCTTTTTTCGCCCAGGCGGAGCTCGACCGCAAACCGAAGTAATGGTCAAATT
>ENA-OOKF01000080-OOKF01000080.1-human-skin-metagenome-genome-assembly--contig:-NODE-80-length-15925-cov-15.936106_pt1 | contig 15925 bp, 8 predicted proteins | sample MGYA00248881_ERZ501000 | MGnify/ENA primary metagenome ERZ501000 (study PRJEB25958, sample SAMN03398534) | human skin metagenome | study: EMG produced TPA metagenomics assembly of the Human Skin...
CAACTGCCCCAAGCTACGCTGATTTATTAGCCCAAAACGCTCAGCTTCAACAGCAGCTTGACGCACAAAAACAACATTACCAACAGCAAGCAGCGCAACTCAAACAGCAATACCAACAACAAATGGACGCTCAAAGGCAGCAATACGAAGCTAAGCTTGCTCGCATTAACCAAGCGCTCACTGACGCCATTGCCAAACAGCAACGTCTTATTCATCGGCTGTTTGGACAAAAAAGTGAAGGCTTAACGCCCAAACAAGACCACCTAAACAAAGAAACCGCCCTAGAAGACCTAGCCTTGCTTGAACAAGCGCATGACAACTTCTTAGCCAATCTTAGCGATGACGAGCGAGCCAAACTGGTTGCTAGCAAGCCGATTGATACGCAAGAAAAAGGCACACAATCAGAAACACCAACCAAACCCAAACGACAAAAACGCATCGTTATCCCTGATAATCTCGACATTCACACCATCATTCATGAGCCACCGTCAATTACCTGTGAGTGTGGCTGTCAAATGACGCAAATTGGTCAAGATGTTCAAGACAAACTCGGCTTTAAGCCAAAGCAGTTTTACCGTGAGCGGCATGTTTATCCCAAATACACCTGCCGTAATGCTCAGTGTCACCGTGAGAAACTGGTGCAAGCCAAAACCGAGCCTCAAATCATCGATAAAAGCGTTGCTACGCCTGAGCTACTCGCTCACATCTTAATCAGTAAATACGCTGACCATCTGCCTTTATACCGCCAAAGCCTGATTTATCAGCGTAGTGGGGTATATTTATCCGATTCAACCTTAGCAGATTGGGTGGGACGCTGCGGGGTACAGTTGGTTTTTTTAGTTAATCGCTTACGCCAGATGATACTTACCCAACCGATTCTACATGCCGATGAAACCCCAGTAAAGGTGTTAAATGGCTATGGGATGAAAGATGCTAAAGGCAAGTTAAAGCAAGGCTATGTTTGGGCGTATGTGACCCCAAAGCACAGCCCAATCAAGGCGGTGGTGTATGACTTTGCTCAAGGTCGAGGTAGTGAGCATCCCAATGCGTTTTTAAAAGGCTTTAAGGGTAAGCTTATTTGCGACGGCTATAACGGCTATAAGCCATTATTTGGGCGAGGGGTGATTGAAGTGGGTTGTATGGCCCATGCCAGACGTAAGTTTCATGAGCTTCATGTGACAGGGCAGAGTCTTATTAGTATTGAGGCACTAGAACTGTTTCAATCGCTGTATGCCGTTGAGCGTGAGATTGATGAGCGGTTTGAGAAAAACCCAACGCCAATGCCCAGAGATGCCCAAATCGTTAGACAAATCAGGCAACAGAAGGCAAAGCCAATTGCGGATAGGCTGTATGCGTGGTTACAACAGAAACGCTTAGGTACAACTAAGAATGCTGATATTACCAAGGCAATTGAGTATTGTTTGAAACGCTGGACGGCGTTAACTCACTATTTGGATGATGGCAATTTGCCGATTGATAATAATTGGGCAGAGAATCAGATGCGTCCTTGGGCGCTCGGGCGTAAGAATTGGTTGTTCGCAGGGTCGCTTGAGAGCGGTCAGCGGGCAGCTAGTATTATGTCGCTTATCCAGTCAGCTAGATTGAATGGTCTTGACCCGTATGCGTATTTGGCGGATGTGCTGAGACGTCTGCCAACACATCCTGATAGCCAGATTGATGACCTGCTACCACATTGCTGGAAACCATCTCAATAGGGGGATGGTCGGGGGCTTACTGTTTTAGAGAAATTCGTTTCACCCTACCTAAATTTATCACCAATTGAGCAACGTGACCCACAAGACCAATTGCTGCCTGCTCTTAGTAATTTAGGAATGGGTTATGTTTTTGAAGAGCTGATTCGCAGATTCAATGAAGAAAATAACGAGGAAGCAGGGGAGCACTTTACCCCAAGAGAAGTCATTGAGTTAATGACGCATTTAGTATTTGACCCAATCAAAGATACACTACCTAAAACATTAACCGTTTATGACCCAGCGTGTGGTAGCGGGGGTATGCTGACCGAATCTGAAAACTTCATTCACGAAAAATACCCGCTAGACAATATGCAACGCACCATATTTTTGTATGGCAAAGAAATCAATGATGAGACTTACGCCATTTGTAAATCAGATATGATGATTAAAGGCGACAACCCAGAAAACATTCGGGTTGGCTCAACCTTATCAACCGATGAATTTGCAGGTACGCAATTTGATTTTATGCTGTCCAATCCACCATATGGTAAAAGCTGGGCAGGAGAGAAGAAAAATATCTATGATACCGACGGCAAAACCGTTTCTGATACCCGGTTTATCGTTACCTTAAACGATTATTGGGGTAATCCACAAGTAGTAGATGCAACCCCACGCTCTAGTGATGGGCAGTTATTGTTTTTGATGGAAATGGTTAGCAAGATGAAATCGAGCAGGGGAGGGGAAAAAGGCTCTCGTATTGCATCAGTGCATAATGGCTCAAGCTTGTTCACAGGTGATGCTGGTAGTGGTGAAAGTAATATCCGCCGACACATTATCGAAAATGATTGGCTTGACGCAATTATCCAATTGCCGAACAATTTATTTTATAACACAGGTATCACCACTTACATTTGGCTGTTATCCAACAATAAGCCAAGCGAACGTCAAGGCAAAGTCCAACTGATTGATGCCAGTCAAATGTATCGCAAGCTCAAAAAGAACTTAGGCAGTAAAAATAGCGAATTTAGCCCACAAGATATTGCCACGATTACCCAAACTTATCTTGATATGGCAACCATCCGTGGGCAGTTGGATGCTAAAGGCGAGCCAACAGGCATTGCTAGTCAAGTATTTGCCAATCAAGATTTTGGCTATCATAAGGTCAATATCGAGCGTCCTGACCGTCGTCACGCTCAGTTTACCGCCGAGTCGATTGCCAAGTTGCGTTTTGATAATAGCCTAAGCGATGCTATGAACACGCTATATGAACAATATGGCGATGAGGTTTATCAAGCTGAGTTTTATACCAAGTACAAAAACGATTTAAAAAAATGGGCAGAATCTGAAGAGATGGGCTTAAGTTTGGCTCAACGCAAAAAAATTCTTGATATTAAGACTTGGCAAAACCAAGTGTCCATCATGAACCATGCTAAAACGCTCTGGGAAGCGCTAGAAGATGTTTTATATACCGACTTTAATCTTTTTACCAAAAAGGTCGAGAACGTGCTTAAAACGCACGATATTAAGCTTAAAGCGAATGAGCGAAAACAAATTCTTGATGCGGTCAGTTGGTATGATGAAACAGGTGAAAAAGTGATTAAATCTATCACTACATTAAAAGCCGATAAAATCCAAGCCTTATGCGAGCGATTTGGCTGTCAGCCTGAGCAATTAGCCGATTTTGGGTATTATCCTGCCCAAGATGTGGGTGTTGAGAATGCCAAGCCCGACCAGTATGTGATTTATGAAAGCAGTAGCGAATTACGAGATAGCGAGTCAATCTCGCTCAATCAAGGTATTTACGATTATTTTTTGGCAGAAGTACGACCGCATGTGAGCGAGGCATGGCTAGATATGGAAAGTATCAAGATTGGTTATGAGATTAGCTTTAACAAGTATTTTTATCAGCATAGACCGCTGAGAAACTTGGATGAGGTAGCAAATGAGCTGTTGCAACTGGATAAAGAGGCAGATGGCTTGATTCGAGATATTTTGGGCGGTTAGTGGGTCTGACTTTGCTATAATGCAAAGATATTTTTGATTTGTGCTAAGGAAATTTATGCCCACCAAGTTACCGCCTAAGCCTTATAAAACGGTACAACAACAGTTAGATACCTATAAACAGCGTGGTTTAATTGTTGATGATAATAAAAAAGCATTGGGCTATCTACGAACAATTGGCTACTATCGGTTGAGTGGTTATGCGTATGTGTTTCGCCAAGTGATGCCAGACGGTACAGTCGATAATGCGTTTGAGCCAAACAGCCATTTTCAAGACATCAAAGCCTTGTATATGTTCGATAAAAAACTGCGTCAGTTGGCATTGGATGCGTTGGAGCGAATCGAAGTGGCTATGCGAGTACGAATTGCCGATAGGCTTGGCTCATTTGACCCATTAGCCCATTTAGATGAACAGTATTTTGATGATAAGATTAGGCATGCCGATTGGGTGGCTCGTTATGAAGCGGTGATAGCTCGAGAGAAACACAGCGATTTTGTCAAACATCATCAGCAGTATTATCACGATATTCCCGTTTGGGCAGGGTGTGAGCTGTGGGATTTTGGGGCGATGTCGATTTTGTATAAAATCATGCGACGGGCGGATAAAGAAGCGATTGCTAGATATTATCGCTTGCCCAGTGCCAAATTGTTAGAAACTCAATTACACGCCTTCAATTTGATTCGCAATATCTCGGCACATCATGGGCGTTTGTGGAATCGCCATGTGGTATTTAAAGCGTCGCTAAAGGGGTTGGAGCCAGAGTTTCAAAAGTTTGACCCTGCCAAGGTGTTGCTCTACTTTTGCCTAATGCAACGGATGTTAACGTTTATTTGCCCAAATTCGACTTGGGGACAGCGGTTTTTAGATACGTTGGATGAGTTTCCGCAGATGAGCAATAATAAAGTGAGTTTGGAGCAATTTGGCTTGCCAAAGTCGATGAGTTTGGCGGATTTGAAAGCGTGGCGCTTATGGCGATAGCGATTTTAAAATTTTTGGTTCGCTAGAAATAGATAGCCCCAAGACTTGTTATTCCCATAATGGGCAAGAACTTGGGGAGTTGTTAGGGCTAATTATATAGGTTTACCTATATTTTGTCAAATATGTATTAGATTTTCAATGGTTGTAAATTCAATGAGTTATGCAAAGTATGAGAGTTACAAAGACAGCGGTGTGGATTGGTTAGGGGAAATTCCGAGTGATTGGGATTTAGTGCCTTTAAGAGCAATTTTTAGGTTTAGAAATGAAAAAAACAATCCTGTTATTACAGAAAACATTTTGTCATTGTCTATTGCCAAAGGTGTTACTGGTTATGATGATGAAAATAGGGGCGGTAACAAAAGAAAAGACGATATAACAGCGTATAAGATTGCAAGACCGAATGATATTGTTCTTAACAGCATGAATGTAATAGTTGGTGCGGTTGGGGTATCAAAATATTTTGGTGCAATTAGTCCTGTTTACTATGCCTTATATGCTTTCAATGATTTGGGTTATGTTCCTTATTTTAATTGGATTTTTCAAAACACAGGATTTCAAAAGGGTTTATTAAAATATGGTAAAGGAATTTTGATAAAACTCGGTGAAGAGGGAAAAATGAATACTATTCGTATGAAAATTTCCCAAGATGATTTAAAGGTCTTGCAGTTCCCTTTACCTAACTTTGAAAAACAAACAAAAATCGCCAATTTTCTCGACCAAAAAACCGCCCAAATTGACCAAGCGATTGCCCTAAAACAACAGCAAATTGAAAAACTCAATGAATACAAGCAAATCGTGATTCAAAATGCCGTTACCAAAGGCTTAAACCCCAATGCCCCAATGAAAAACAGTGGCGTGGAATGGATAGGCGACATTCCAGAGCATTGGGACGTTAAAAAATTAAAGTATTTAACTTCAAAAATAGGCAGTGGAATAACACCATCTGGTGGTGCAACAACGTATGTTGATAAAGGAATTCCATTATTAAGAAGTCAAAATATTCATTTTGACGGGTTAGTTCTTGATAACGTGGCAAATATTTCACTTAATGTTCATAAATCAATGAAGAACAGCCAAGTAAAACAACATGACGTTTTATTGAATATTACAGGTGGCTCACTAGGACGCTGTTGTTACAATAGTTCAAATGATGAAATGAATGTAAATCAACATGTTTGCATTGTAAGACCAAATAATTTGATAAAAGGTGAGTTTCTTAACGGTTTAATGTCGTCTGAAGTGGGACAAAAACAAATTTGGTTTTTTCAACAAGGCGGGGGACGTGAAGGGCTAAATTTTCAAAATCTTAAAAATTTTGACTTCCCTTTGCCATCAATTGATGAATAAAAAGAAATTATTGCTCATATTGAGATTTTAAAACAACACTTTAAAAAGTCTGTCGATAATTACCAAACCCAAATCGACCGTCTAAAAGAATACAAAAACATCCTAATCAACCAAGCCGTCACAGGCAAAATAAAAATCTAACGAGCCACCCATGCAGAAATTGACCAACTTTAGCGAAAAAGAACTTGAAGACCACATCGTCACCGCCCTAACTGCCAACGGCTATCAACAAGGCAACCCTGCCGACTTTGACAAAATCCAAGCCATCGACAGCCACTATTTTTGGCAATTTCTGCATAACAGCCAACAAACCGCCCTAGACACCATCGCCAAACACAACCCAGACTGGCAAAAAACCATCATCCACCGCCTAAACAACACCATCAAAAAATACGGCATACTGCACATACTCAAAAAAGGCTTGGACGTGGACAACGCCACCTTAACCTTTTTGTACCCAAAGCCCCTAGCAAGCTCTAGCCAAATCGCCCGTGATAACTACCGACAAAACATCTTTACCGTTACCCGCCAAGTTCGTTATAGCCAGCATAACGGCAACTCGGTGGATTTGGTCATTTTTTTAAACGGTCTAGCTATCATCACGTTAGAACTCAAAAGCACCCATAAAAACCAAACCGCCCGTTTTAACGCCATCGAACAATACAAAAAAGATAGAAGCTTTGATGACCCGCTATTTAACTTTGCCAGAGCGATTGTCCACTTTACCCTAGACAATCAAGAAGCCTACATGACCACACGGCTAAACGGGGCAAATACCTTCTTTTTACCGTTCAATAAAGGCAACCACGGCAACGCAGGTAACCCACCCAATCCCAACGGCTTTAACACCGAATACCTTTGGAACGAAGTGTTACAGCCTGACAGCTTAGTTAATCTCATCAGCCATTTTGTGCGATTAGGCTGTGATAATCCCGACATCAAAAAGCCCAATCTTGGCGACATGACCCTGTATTTCCCCCGCTACCATCAAATGAGCGTGGTAAGGCGATTGGTGCAAGACGTCGCTGGCAATGGCGTTGGCAAACGCTATCTGATTCAGCATTCCGCAGGGTCGGGCAAGTCCAACTCCATCACATGGCTTGCCTATCAGCTTATAGAAGCCTATCCGCACAGCGAACAAGCAAAAGGGGCGAAAGGGCTAGAACAGCCGCTATATGATTCGGTGATTGTAGTGACTGACCGCAAAATTTTGGACAAACAGCTCAAAGACAATATCAAGCAGTTTAGCGAAGTCAAAGGCATTATCGCCCATGCCGAACGCTCAAAAGACCTACGCAACGCTCTAGAAAACGGCAAAAAAATCATCATCACCACTATTCAAAAATTCCCCTTTATCCTAGACGACATTGGCGAAATGGCGGACAAGAACTTTGCTATTATCATCGACGAAGCCCACAGCTCACAAAGCGGAATGGCTCACGATGGCATGAATACCGCTTTGGGTATTGATACCGATAACGACGGTGATATGGACGATAACCAAGACCGCATTATAAAGGCAATGGAATCACGCAAAATGCGGGGCAATGGCAGCTATTTTGCTTTCACGGCTACCCCAAAAGACAGCACCCTAGAAAAATTTGGCGAAAAACAAGCCGACGGTCGCTTTACTCCCTTTGACCTGTACTCCATGAAGCAAGCCATTGAAGAAGGCTTTATTCTGGATGTGGTACGCAATTACACCACCTTCAAATCTTACTACGAGATTCAAAAATCGGTCGAAAATGACCCAGCATTTGATTCTAACAAGGCACAAAAAGCCCTGAAAGCGTATGTCGAACGCCAACAGCAAACCATCGATGTCAAAGCCGAAATCATGCTTGATCACTTTATCAGCAATATTTTTGCCAAAAAACGCCTAAAAGGTCATGCCAAAGCCATGATAGTCACACAAAATATCGAAATGGCAATCCGTTATTACCAAGCGATTAACCGCTTATTAGAGCAAAAAGGCAATCCCTTTAAAGCCATGATAGCCTTTAGTGGTGAAAAAATCGTGGACGGCATTGGCTACACCGAGAGCCAAATCAACGGCTTTGAAGATAGCAAAACCAAAGAAAAATTTGATAGCGATGACTACCGAATTTTGGTCGTTGCGAATAAATATCTGACAGGCTTTGACCAACCCAAACTTACCGCCATGTATGTCGATAAAAAATTGCGAGATGTACTGGCAGTGCAAACCCTGTCAAGGCTCAATCGCTCGGCGAATAAGTACGACAAAAAAACCGAAGATTTGTTTGTGTTGGACTTTTTTAATGAACTAAAACATATCAAATCCGCATTTGATAAATACTTTACCGTCACCACCCTAAGCCAAGCGACCGATGTCAATATACTTAGCGATATCAAAACTGAACTGGATGCGGTAGGCGTTTATGAACCCCATGAAGTCATTGACTATGCCGAAGCCTATTTTGGCGGTACCAGTATGGAAACCTTGCAAGGCAAAATCAATATTTTGGCAGAACGCTTTAACCATGAGCTAGAACTTAGCGATGACGCAAAAATCGAATTTAAAATGCAAGCCAAACAATTTGTCAAACTCTATAGCCGTCTTGCATCCATTATGCCGTTTAACAAAATCGAATGGGAGCGATTGTTTTGGTTATTAAAAGCATTAATTCCTGAGCTTAACATTCGCACCCAGGAAGATGATGATATCGATGACTTGTTAGAATCGATTGATTTAAATACTTATGCGATTGAAAGAACGGCTTTAGGTTCAAAGATAACATTAGACGAAAAAGAAGCGGTTATCGACCCGAGCAACCCTAACGTGATTGGCGTACATACTGAAGCAAAAACCAACAACCTAGATAAAATCATCGCAGATTTTAATGAGCGATGGTTTAAAAGTTGGCATATTACGCCAGAAGAACAACGAATGAAATTTATCAACTTAGCACAACGAATTTATGACCATCCTGACTTTCAACAGAAGTATCTGACCACGAAAGATGAACAACATCGCAACCTAGAATTTGAAAAACTGGTCAAAGACATCATCGTCGAAGACCGAAAAAAAGAAATTGATTTTTACAAACTTTTTATCCAAGATGAAGCCTTTCAACTTGCGTTTTTGAGTAATCTCAGACAAGTAGTTGATAAAAAATCACTATCAGACTTATCAAAATAAATTTGTAAAAGTTATTGCATAGTGAAAAAAAGGTTTGAACAATTTAATGATTCAAATCTTTTTTTATTAACCTAGTAACAACTTTGACTTACTGGATCATATTATCACCCTATGCCAAACTTACCACATCACTATCAAACAATTGGGCTCAATTATTAAAAAATCCCGAGTATACGATTCAAGCATCTGTTGTCAACAATGCAATATCATGTATCAAATTGGCGCACCCTATACCAAAACTATCACCCACAATAACACAACCTACTATTGTCAAAACTGCATCCAATTTAGACAGGCAAACTAAAAAATAATCCTTAAAAATAGAAAATACTTAGTCCAGAAGAGAAACGTAAGTAGTCTATAACCATCCCATCAATCTCATCGATTAGTAATTAAAATATATTAAATCTCTACTCAAATTTTTGAATAAAAAAGAAAAAACTGCATACCTTTTTAACTATATTTTCTACGATTTTTGGAAATTTTTCTATCAAATTGATAGATAAATTTTCTATAAAAACTAAAAATAATTATCTTTATTACGACGAATTACAAGCTATTTTTTCACATAAAAAAATCATACTTTTTGAGATTAAAAAATATTATTTTTATTTGAATTTTTTGAAAAGTTTATTAGATAAATAAAAATTTTCTGTTGAAAATTATGAATTAAAATTTTTAGTTTCTGGATTTATAGACGAACCATCTGAATGATTATTTATAGAATTAGTCGCTAAATTTTGATGTATTTTTGAATTATCTTGCATCGAGTTATTCGTAGTTCGTTGTAAATTATTTTCTAAACTCTCAAAATCTCTAATTGTTTTTAACTTGTTTATTAAAATTTTTAAAGCCTTCTTCTCTGATTTTTCTGCATGTTTTTCAATAATATTTAGGTGATATTTAGCAGATTTTGCATCATCAATACTTTTTAAAAAGCGACTAAATATAGCACCGATAGCCGCTATTTCTACTTTCTCTTTTTGCTCCAATGCTTGTTGAATCTCAGCCAACTCTTTTTGTAACTGTTCGGCAGATTTATTGAGATACTTACTCATACATTACTCCAATAAAACATGTTTCTCAGAAAATCAATCTCACCATACTAACAGAAGAGGATGGTTTGGGCAAATATTAGCTTTACTGTCTTTTGCTAGCTATGCTAAAATCAGAAATAATAACAAAAGGTGGCTAGTTTCGACATAGCCAGCACATGCAGAGACACCAAATTTACTAACGTAAATTAGTTGTCTCTGCGTTCTGGCAAAGGGGGCTTACCCCCTTTTGAAACCCCAAGCCCCCAGTTATCGCTTCACAAAGTTGCGTTCAAAATGGGTGCTTATTGGGGAGACCCCAAACCCCCTTAAACCAAAATCAAGCCTTATAAAAAATGAATAGGCACTAAACATGGCACAACAATCAGCCGAAAAAAAGCAAAGCGATGACGACGTACTAATAAAAAAATCATCGAAAAAATTACGAGATAAACGTCTTAACATTCGCTTTAGTGACGAAGAATTTGCTGTGCTTGAAGCAAAAGCTCAAGGTATGAATTTAGCACGCTATGCGCGTGCCATATTAACAAAAGGTACTATACCTAGACGTGAACGCGATTTTCCTACGGTTGACCCAAAACTATTACGACAATTGCATGCCATGGGTAAAAATTTAAATCAATTGGTGCGCTATACGCATCAACAAGCAAACGCAAATCATCCGATTGATACGTTAAATTTAGCACTAGCGATTGATAATATGGCTGAGCAATTGGCTGAATTAAAAGCGCACTATCAAGTTGAAAAAAATTATTTTAATGGGGTGGAAGATGAGGACACTGTCAGTGAAGACAGTGATCCTTTATTAGAAAGTTCAACGCTAGAAAATAGCACGTTTAATAACGATTTAACTGGTTAATGGTATGCTAACCAAATTTTTTAAACGAGGCGGCACGGATGATGACAGACGTACCTTAGGTGGGTCAGCTGTTAAACATTATTTACTGGGAAGTGACGATCAACCGCGTGAAAAAGCGCGTTTGCTATTGGGCGATCCGGATGAGGTCACTGAGATTATTAATGGCTTGCCGTTTGCCAAAGTTTATAGCAGTGGCTGTTTAAGCTTTCATGAAAAAGATCTGTTAACTGACGCCCAAAAATTTGAGATTATCGAAGATTTCGAAGCCATGATGTTTGTTGGCTTACAACCCCATCAGTATACGTCGTACTGGGTGGAGCATACCGATAAAGGTCGGGTCGAGCTTAACTTTGTCTTTCCCAATGTTGAGCTGATCTCGGGTAATCATTTACAGGTGTATTACCATTATCGGGATTTAGCGTTGGTCAATAGTTGGAAAGATTTGACCAATGATAGGTACGGCTTTGTTAATCCCGCGGATTTAAATAACCGTCGAGATGTGACCCCCAGTATGGCCCCAAACATTGTTAAAGATTGGGCAACGTCAGATAAGCAGTCAATCATCGATAAGTTAAAACGCTTTACTGAGGTAGAAGATATCAAAAATGCGCTTACTGATTTGGTGTTAACCCAATCTGAGCTGCGACGACAGCAGGGTAAGCCACTCAAAGGTCAAGATGACATTGCCGATATGCTGACAAAATACGGTTTTGAAATCTCTCGTCAAGGTAAAGACAGTATCAGTATTAAAAACCCTGATCCCACGAAAAAAAATATTAAACTAAAAGGTGTGATTTATGAGCGAGACGCCACCGAATCCGTTATTCGATATGTTGCAGAACGCAAAGGCGCAGACCCAGCAGCAAATCAAATCTCAGCAGATGACCGAGCAAAACAGCTTAGACAAGCAGCAGCAACTTTTTCAAGCGAGCTTGAAAAACGTCGAGAACGACATTATCAGCGGTATGACGAAAATTTGCGCGCTGCTCGAGCGTTATCAAGACAGCAGTCAAAACTTAAGCGACAGCCATCTAAAGCAGCATCAAAGCTGGCTCAATCAGACCTGTCAGACCTTGGAGAGCGCCAAACAGACCTTGCTTGGGGTGTCGACGCAAATCGATCAGCTCAAGCAGCAGACCAGCAACGATTATCAGCGTACCCAAACCCACTTGACGAAGCAGAGCAGTCAATTACGCCAAGCCATAACCCACGAGACACAAACCACCCTACAGCATCACCAACGCCAACAGCAAACCCTGCGTCAGCAGATGGACGAGCGTCACCAAGCGGATATCGAGATGATCGAGTACAGCCAACAGCAAAGCAGGGTGCTGATTGGGCAACTAGCACGCAACAAACTGAGCCTAGGGATCGTCATGGGCAGCCTATTGGGGGGACTGCTACTGCTGATGGGGATATTAGCACTGATCAATCACAGCCAGTACCAGGATTGGCAGGAAACCAAGGTCTTAGTCGACCAAAGTCAAAAAGAACTAAGCTTACTCAATCAACAAATCAATCGTACCCCGATTCAATACCAAGCCCAAGCCCTTACCGATATCCAGCCGGGTTATGGCGGTGGTATCAATATTACCCCCAAATATCCCAACAGCGCCGTATGCCAAAAAAATGGCTTTGGCTATCCGACGCTTTATATCAACCAAAACCCGTATTACCGTCCCAACTAGAGACAAATAACCATGCAACCCATTACCACACAGCAGCTCATTACCAAGCGCTTAAACGAGCTGTCGAGCGATTTGCACAGCCAAGTGAGCCAGATGCTCAACCAACTCCAAGCGCAGCAATCCCAGACAATCGACGAGATGGTACAAAAACATCTGGAATTGATGTTGCCCAACTTGTATCAGCAGCTATCAACCCACCTAAGCGAGCAAGTGAACCAAAAGACCGAGACGCACAACCAGCAGATCACCCAATACTTGGACGAATTAGACAAGCTACAGAAATCCGAGATAGCAACACTGAAAAAAGGACGAGAAGAATTTCAAAAATTGCAGGAGAAGATACAGCAAGCCTTGAGCAAATTGCAGAGCATACAACCCGACGGCGACAGCGACATCGAAAAGTCAATCAACAGCTTACAGGCATCGGTGAAGACATTGCAGGACTCACTGAAACAGCAGAGCAGCGAACAGCAAGACTTAGAAAATTTAATCGACGAGCTCACCTGCTTAAAACAGGATATGACCACGACGCTCAGCAATTTAAAACAGCATCAAACGACTTTGGCACAGTCGTTGGCACAGTTTCAGCCGTTGTTAAAGCCGTGATCGAGTTGTTCAAGAAGTTATTTGACAGGTTAAAACAGCAGGTGGTGGGGTATGCCAAGGAAGGGACGTTGTATTCGATGGACTCTGATGGTAAGCAACACAAGATGAACCAGCGGCAGGCAGAATCTTATGTCAGCAGCCATCCGTATGATTTGTCGGGGTATGCCCAATTAACGCTGACCGCTAAAAAGTTGGAAAAAGATAAAGAGCTAAGACATGAGCCGTTTAGAGGGTTTGGGATTTAGAATTTTATTCATCATTATTTATCTTGCATAATTCAATTTCTTTTGATTTCAGCCAGATTGGTTATTGGATATGCTATTTAACATAACCAAAGATGGGCGAAGTTTAACACTAAGAGTCATAAACGAAATTTGAACTTTAGTTTATAATATCCGCAGTTCTCTATTTAATTAATTGCTATAAACAAAATATTAACTCTTAGGTTCTCTATGACTACTACTTCCTACCTAAATCCACATTTAACCCAAGAATGGAATGATTGGCTTAACACAAATATTAGTAACGGTGTAGAAATTACCACACTAGCAAAAACCCTTGAGCAACATGGTTATCATATAGCAGTGGGTGATTTATTAAAAAACTACCAGATTGACATTAAGCATCCCCAAATTGACCTTAGTAAAAACTTTATTGATATTGACAACAGGCGCATTCCAATCATCTTTACTGCTCAAGCTCCTAAGGTCGTTGTATTCGACAACTTCTTATCACATGAAGAGTGTCAACAACTGATCGCCTGTGCTGAAGACAAATTCCAAACCGCAACCGTGGTCAATGCTCAAACTGGTGAATACTTTACAACCACAGAACGCACAAGCATGAACGCCGTCTTTCAACGTCAAGAAAATGCCATTATTTCTTTGCTTGAAAATAGAATTGCTCAGGTGCTTAATTTTCCAATTGACAATGGCGAAGGCTTACAAATACTGCGTTATCATTCGGGAGGAGAATATAAACCTCATTTTGACTTCTTTGATACCACTAAAGCAGGTGGACAAAAAGCCATTGAAATTGGTGGACAGCGCGTTGCTACTTTTTTAACCTATTTATCAGACGTAGAAAGCGGGGGTGCCACTCGTTTTCCAAGTGCTAACTGCGAGATCCGTCCGAAAGAGGGAATGGCATTATATTTTAGTAATATTTTATTGAATAACAATCCTGACCCCTTATCTTTGCATTCAAGCGTGCCTGTTATTACAGGTACCAAATACATTGCCACAAAATGGTTGCGCCAGTATCCTTATGGTTAAGACGACTGCAAAAAATTGACTAAGCTAACGGTCAAATAATTTAACCTTAGTCATTCAATAAAAAAACCGACCTAGGTCGGTTTTTTTATTGACTTGTTATTGTTAGAACTTACTTGTGAATACCAATGACACCCCTTGGTTGTCATAATTTTTACGCCATTCACCGGTGTAGTTAGCAGAAATGCTAGTATTGGCTGTTGGTTTATAACTCAACCCAACACCTGCAACACCAACTTCACGTCCTACTTCTTGACCCAGCGTAGTGAAACGACTGTTAGGCGTATCAACAAAACTTGCTGTGATATCTGTGCGTGGATCGCCATTTTCGATTGCACCTGCAAGCGTCCCTGTCAAAGAAACCTTTTGCCCAATAGGCTGTGATAGATTTACCCCAAGCGTTGAGCGCATACTGTTATAATTTTGCTTTTCAACTGCAAGGTTAAACGCACCAGCACCGGTTTCATTATAAGCGTCTGATTTGACCTGAGCATAATTAAACTGCGCAAATGGCGTAATGTTTCTTTGCTCAGTACCAATACGATGGCTTAATCCTATCCCTGCTTGTAAGGTATTAGCATTATAATCAGCCTCGGCAGTTGCATTTGCAAATCCAATGTGACGTTTACCTTTAATATCACTTTGACCAGCGCCTACATGGAAATTAGCTTTAGTCTCAGGCGTCGCTTGGTAGTCAGCATAGCCTAAAACTTGTAGAGAGTCCGCTTTCATCTCATGATTGATCGTATGTCCATTGGTATCAGCATCACTGTTGATATAAGAGACAGCTAATCCCAAATTCAGTTTGTCATTCAATGGAATATCACTACCTACGATAACGCCAGTATCCTTATTATCATAACCTACTAAGCTACCCTTATGATCTTTTGTAGATTGAGTGCCAATGGCTTTTGCCCAAACATTACGTTCACGGCTGATAGTTGAGTCGTGAATAGCGTCAAGAGCTAAATTATTGCTGTCAGTAATTATGCGGTTGATTGAGCCCATAAATAAAGGCTGCAACTGACTCGCTGTTTGAGATAGTTCAACCTGACTAAAATTCAACGTTTTATTAATTAGATTATCCGCTAATACACTGTTGCCGGTGGCAATTTTAGTATCGATAGCTTTATCTAAAACTTTTGCCAAACTTTCTGACGAAAGGTTGTTATTTTGCTTGACAGCGTCTACAAAGGCGCTAGTCTCTTTTGGCGTTGGCGTTGGCGTTGGCGTTGGCGTTGGCGTTGGCGTTGGCGTTGGCGTTG
>ENA-OOKF01000081-OOKF01000081.1-human-skin-metagenome-genome-assembly--contig:-NODE-81-length-15628-cov-4.309574_pt1 | contig 15628 bp, 14 predicted proteins | sample MGYA00248881_ERZ501000 | MGnify/ENA primary metagenome ERZ501000 (study PRJEB25958, sample SAMN03398534) | human skin metagenome | study: EMG produced TPA metagenomics assembly of the Human Skin...
AGGGAAGTGCTAACGTCCGACTAGACAGATTCTCGATTGTGTCTAGAGGCGGAAAGGGCCGGGCTGCATGGTCGGTATCGACGATGTGAACGACGCGGAGGTGCTCGACCTCGACCTCCCCAACATGCGGATGCGTGCATTGGCGTGGGGGCCGCAATCGGGTCGACTGCTGCTGTGCGTCCACGGGTTTCCCGACAGCGCGGTGGGCTGGCGACTGCTCGCGCCGATGCTGGCCGCCAAAGGCTACCGGGTGGTGGCGCCCTTCACCCGGGGGTACTGGCCGTCGGAGTTACCCGCCGACGGCAACTATCAGATCGGCGCCTTGATGTCGGATCTCTACGACCTGCACGAGAGCCTGGGCGGACCGCGCGATGCGGTGCTCGTTGGGCACGACTGGGGCGGCTGGACCACCAACGCGATCGCGGCGGATCCGGATTCGCCGTTCGCCGAACACATCTCGATGGCGTTGCCGCCGGTTTCCGAAATAGGTCCGGACCGCTCGCCGCGTGGCCTGCGGGCGGCGGCGAAGCTGGGCCTGCCTCAGCTGCGGCGAAGCTGGTACGTGATGTTCTTCCAGCTGCCGGGCCTGCCGGAGCGCCTCGTTCACCGCATCATTCCCAAGCTCTGGCGGGACTGGACCCCCGCGGGCATCGACGTCACCGATGGCATCGCCGCCGCGCTGGACGCCCTCCCGACGATCGCCCACCGGCGCGCCGCCGTCAGCTACTACCGGTCAGCCGCCCGGCTCTGGGCCAAACCACTGCCCGAATACGCCGCCACCCACCCCTATCGCTACGCCGCGCCGCGGGCGCCGATGCTGATCGTGCATGGAATCGAGGACGGGGCAATGGGAGTCGGCTACACCGATGCGCTGGCCGACCGGCTGCCACCTGGCAGCCGGGTCGAGGTGATCGACGGCGCTGGCCATTTCGTCCAACTCGATCAGCCCCGGGCCGTCTGCGATGTGATCCTCGGATACCTGCAGGATCGGTCCGCCGCGAACGAAGCCTCATGAACGTCCACCCCGAGTTGCGCAAGGCGGCACGGTGGCTGCCGCACGGCTATCACCTGCACCGCGGGCTGTGGGCGCGGCGGGCGCTGATGAATCTCGCTGTGCGACAGGGCCGTTTACCCGGGGTCCCGACGGTGGCGGTCAACGATGACGTCCGGGTGCGGGTACACCGCGCCCTAGGCGACGGGCGCGGCCCGGCGATGCTGTGGATCCATGGCGGCGGGACCATCATGGGCGGCGCCGCCCAGGAAGACACCTTCTGTCGCAGGCTGGTCAACTTCACCGACGTTTCGGTGGTTTCGGTTGAGCACAGGCTTGCACCCGAGCACCCATATCCGACACCACTGAATGACTGCTACGCGGCGCTGCGCTGGATTGCTGATCAGCCTTGGGTCGATTCGGAGCGGATCGCCGTCGGAGGGGTGAGTGCGGGCGGCTACTTCGCGGCTGCGCTGGCGCTGCTGGCCCGTGATCGGGGAGAGATCGCACCGGCGCTGCAGATGCTGGTGCATCCGATGCTCGACGATCGCAGCGGTGCGGCACCCCGTCAGCCCGAACGACTCATGTGGTCGGGGCGCGACAATCAGATCGCCTGGCGCTGGTATCTCGCGGGCGCCGACCCGGCCGGCATCGCACCGGCCCGCCGCGACGATCTGGCGGGCCTGCCGCCGGCCTGGATCGGCATCGGCTCCCTGGATCTGTTCTACGACGAATGCCTCGACTACGCCCGGCGACTGCGCGAGGCCGGTGTGCCCACCACCCTCGAAGAGGTGCCCGGCGGGTTCCACGTGTTCGATCTACTGGTACCCAAAGCCTCGGTCTCGCAACGCTTCTTCGCCAGCCAAGTCCGGGCGTTGCGGACGGTGTTGCACGCCGCAAAGTCTCCGGCATCAGAGGTGTCTGGCTGATTCTAGACGGTACGCATTTCGGATAACGTATGGTGATCCGGATGGAAACGTGCACGGCTGAATTCGCCCGCCTGTCTGCGCCCTTGCAGGGGCTGCGGTGCGACGGCAATCCGTTCGTCACCTTCACCAACCCGCTGACGTTGCAGAACTGGACGATGCCGGTGATCGAACTGCTCATGGTGGCGGGCATGGTGCTGTTTCTCGTCCACGCGCTGCGGTGGTATCGCCGCACCGGCGATGCGTCGAACCTGGTTGTGTGGATCACCGGGATCGTGGCGCTGCTGCTGATCGAGCCGATCGCCTACTTCCCGCAATGGTTCGGCCTCGAGCAGAAGATGGGATTGACGTTCGTCCACAACCAATTCACCGTGCAATTCCTCTACGACCGGCTCCCGCTCTACATCGTGGCGATGTACCCGGTGTTCGCGTACCTGGCATGGGTGTTGGTGCAGCGCACCGGGATCTTCCGCAAATACAACGTCTTCGTCGGGGCCGCCAGCGTCACGTTCGTCTTCCACGCCTTGTTCGAGGTCGTCGACACCGTCGGACCGCAATGGCGCTGGTGGTCGTGGAACACCGAATTGTCCACCTCGACACCGGCTCTCGGCGTCGTGCCCTACCTCAACATCCAGTCCTTCACGTTGGGGCTGCCGTTCGGCCTGGCGCTACTGACGTTGTTGATTTGCAAGGCTCCGCATCGCGGCGGCCGGATCATCGCGCGGGATGTCCTGTTGGTCAGCGTGCTCGTCTGGCCGTTCCAGTTCCTGGCGTCGGCACCGGCGACCATCGTCGACCTGCTCGGCGGCTCGCTGGAATCGGCCAGGTTCGCCTCGGTGTGGATCTACACCGCCATCGTCGCGGTCGTGACGATCTACGCCTACGTCGGCTCCTACCGGGCCCGGATCGCCGACCCGACGCTGGTGCCCCACGATGCGCGCACCGACTACGTGCCGCTGGTCTACGGCGCGGTGTACCTGGCGTGCGGGGCGGCGTTCTGGATCGCCGGGCTCAACGACTACTTCGCCGCCGTCGACGGCTCGGAGCCCGGCAGCCCGGTGGGTTCGCTGGGATATGGGGTGGCTGCCTTCGTCGCCTCCATAGCGCTGCTGGCGGCCAGCTATCTGGGCACCACGCAGCATGCGATGCGAGATCACACCACGTTCCCGCTGACAGACTACGAGTTCTCTTGCCGGACCGCGGATCCGGTGAGCAAAGGAACGACGCAGGCGTGACGGAGACAGCTCGCGGGCATAGACCCCGGTTTGCGGGTGCCCAGGGCGTTCATGAGGCGGGCAGGGATTCTGGGCAAGCACCGTGATGTGCCGGTGGTCATCGTCAATCCGAGCGTCCGGGTCCGCTCAGGCTTCTCCGGTCGGCGGCTTCGCGCATCGGGAGTGTCCGTGCACCAGGAGGTCGTGGAGGGCGCTTTCCATGGATTTGATCTAATTTTGCCTAATGGTGATGTGATGCAACGGTTTTCACTAGGCAGGCTCGCGCGCCACGCGCCGTTCTGGTGGACGGTGTCACTGTGTGACGCTGGCCGGTGGTGGGTTAGAGCTGACCGGTTGCGTCGTACACCCACGACATGTCGACGGTTCCCAAGTCCTCGAACCAATCCGCGGGTGCCTGGTCGCGCAGCATGCCCAGATCCCAGTAGTCTTTCCAGATCGTGATCTTTCCGTCGACCACGCGGTGCACGCTGACGAAACGCAAATACGCCGAGGTCTCGTCGGCCCACGTCCACGTTTCGGAATGCTCGTACATGACGTCCGAACCGTTCGACAGGATCAGACCGCCGTGGCCGACGTAGCTCGGTATCCGATCGAAGGCGATTCTGAGTCGCTTGATGATGTCCGCTGGGCCCCGTGCCGCGAAGGCCGGCCCGACGGGCATATCGGCATACAGGCAGTCCTCGGCGAGGAAGCCCTTGAGGGTCTCCCAGTCATGGTCGTAGAGGGCATCCCACATGCCGAGGATGACGGCTTCGGCGGCGGTGGTTGACGTCATCGCTCGGCGGCGGCCAAGCCGTGATCGCGGCCGGACGTTGCGGCCGATGCCGAGCGCCGAGGGGCGTACATCGGGAACGTCACGAACGCGAGCGCGGCGAGGAGGCCGAGGATCTGCACGGCGATGTAGAGCGTGAGACCGCCTTCGCGAACGACATTGGCGATGATCATCGCGGCGAAGGAGACCACGTAGATGCCGACCACCCAGGCGGTGATCGGTTCGATCCGGGTGAATGCGGGCTCGGCACTTCGCAACGCTACGACGGCAACGCTGATCATGGCGACGACGAGCATCGAAGCGACCGGCCATTGGGCGCCGCCCAGCAACGTGGTGATGGTCAGCGGTGCCAGCAGGATTGTCCCGACGACGATGACAATCGGTGCGACCAGTGGTGCGAACACCCCGAAGGCCTTGGCGTTGGACCACTTTGCTTCTGCGGAACCGTCAATGCGGGGACGGAAGTGGAAGATCAGGAAGTAGAACACCATGCCGAACACGGCCTGCCAGCACATGTCAGCCAACGGCCAGCCTGCGAAATACTGGAACATCTTGAAGTTCGGATCCCAGGTCCACCAGACGATATGGCGAAGATTGCCCTCGATGATGTAGGGCGCGTCGATCGAGATCGCGAACAGCCCACCGGTGACGGCCGACTGCCAGGCCTTCTTGATTCCCAGTGCCTCAATGACTTTGAAGCCGAGGAAAAACCAGACCGGATAGAAGATCGTCACGTAGAACGGCATCGCCGTGGTGCCCGCGAACAGTGGTATCGCGGGATAGTTGAGCATGACCACAAACTGGCCCTGCAGGTACATGTTCAACGTCGCCATCCCGGCCAGCTCGAGAACCTGGCCGTAGATCAGTGCGGCGAGAAGCACCACAGCGTAGATCCGCTTGCCCGCTCTGAACTGGACGACCGCGTAGGCAATGGCGGAAATGACGATGACCAACATCAGCAGATCCAGCAGGTTGGTCTGCCACGGCAGTGATCCCGGGGCATTCAAGTAGATCAGATTCACTGGATAGCCCGCTCTCCGGCAACCCCGACGCTGTACCACTTGGCGGCGCTGGCCGGCTCTTCGTCGAATCGGCGGAACCATCGGGCCGCCAGGGGCGGCAGCTTCTCGAACTGTGGATCGTGATTCGCGGACTGGGACCGGATCAGGCCGGTCACCATGTCGAACATCTCTCGCCGCGGGACGCCGTGGTAGGTGGCTTGCTCCGGTGTGGTGAGCTGCTTGTCGGCTCGTACGGTGTCGAAGATGGCGCGCGGCGACAGACCGTTGGGCATAAGTCGGGCAAACTCACCGCCGCATTCGGCCGGTACATGCTTGCGGAACCCCTCATGCATGATCGACAGAATCTGGCTGAGGTGCCTGATCACGTCGATGATCGTCCGCAAGCGGAAGGAGTAGCTGTCACCGACTGCGCTCTTGTAGACGATCATCGCCGAGCTGCGATGTTCGATCTCTTCGACGAAGTGCCACATGAACAGTGACGCGACACGTTCGTCGCCGACCTCGAACAGCTTGTCGTCGTGGTCGAGGAACACTTTGAAGTAGGGCGTGAAGGTGTTTTCGACGACCGCGGTGTAGGCCAGCCGCCACGCCAGTGACTTGGTCGCGGTGAGTTCGTCGTAGGACTCGATGATCTTCTCGGTGACCTCGGCCAGACCGGGCCAGCGCCGGCACAATGCACTGATGTGCCGGACGTGGGCCGCGGAGTGCTGGGCCTCCTGCCGCAGGTACGCCCCAGCCTCCGCGATGGCCTCCGGATCGGTCATCAGGGGTATGGCCTCGCGAGTTGCATCCACCACGAACTTCTCGAAACCCGGTGCGAAGAAAGAAATCACGTTGCACTGCATCGAGAAGGAGGGCTTTTCGGGGTTCCAGTTGAACGGTATGTCGTCGCCGGCCAGATCGAATCGAACCCGGCGCACCTTCAGGTCAGTCACGAGGCCTCCACTCCGTGCGGATACGCGGATCGGCGTCCGCTAATCGCTTTGACCATACACCTTATGTGGTACGTATGGCCATCACTTCGGAGCAATGCGTGCGCCTCAATGCGTGACGGCATCGGATTCCGGCGATGTGCGGCCGCCTACTGCCGGAGGTTGCGCTTGGGCCCGCATCAAGGCCACGAACCGGTAGCCGACAAATGCCCCGAAGAAGCCGAACGTCCACAGCGCGATGTTGCCCTCGGTGAGATTCGCCGGGCTGGCGTACATCTGGATACCCATCACCAGAAAGAACAGGACCGGTACCCCGTCAGCCCAGTTCAGGCCGCGCTCGGCAGGTTCGAGCGCGGTCCGGCCGAGAAGCGGGACCATGACGAAGGTGAACACGAGCATCGTCACGAACACATAGATCGCCCATCCGCGTGGCGCGGTGGGATCGCCGAGGAACACATCGGCTGGATTCGCTTGCCGCAGGGCAGCAGTGCGCCCCACCCACGTGTAGATCCCGTACTTCTCGCAGACGCCGTTGATCATCAGCATCAGCCAGGAGTGCACCATTCCATAGAGCAGGCAACGCCAGATGTTCTGCCACCACGCCATCGACTTCGGGTCGGTGACGACCCGCCCGTCCAGGGCGAGATTGACTGCCGCGTACGTCGGCCACAGGATCGCCGCCATCAGGATCGGCACGGCCAGCGGCACGTCACCGACGTGTACCGAGAACACGCCCAAGTTGCCGTATTGCAGTTCGCCCCAGATGAATCCGCCGAAACTGATATTGCTCTGCTCGAACGCCCACTCGATGACGGCGGCCGTCAGGAAGAACGCGATCATCAGTTTGACGCCCAGGTGCTTGAGCATGTGCCCGAGCAGAAAGGTGATCATGGCCAGGACATTGACGACCTGGACCGCCACGGGCAGCGCCATACTGCCCGGACCGAGTGCCGCCCAACCGCTCAGCACGGCGAAGATCAGACCGGCCCCCAGCACAACTCGATCAAGGGCGCCAAGGTGTTTGGACATCGCATCATTCCTTCAGTCGGCGGCTGGGCGGCGGCTCGAGGATCGGCCACGAACCTACCACCACAACCAACAATATTGTCGTTTAGTCGATGTGCGCGACGTTGCCGCGACCGCGACCCGCCGGAAGACGGCCAGAGGCTGGAGCACCACCCCTGCCACCCGGTAATTTCGGGAGATGCCCGAGACCCAGCGCACCGCCCGGCCCAACGGCGACGGACGGCGCGGACGCCCCCCGGGCAGCACCGCCGAGGAGACGGTGCCCCGTCTGGTTGAGGCCGCGCAGGTGCAGTTCGGTACGCACGGATACGCCGGCGCCCGGATGACGGCGATCGCCAAGGCTGCCGGCATCACGCACTCGTCCATCTATCAGTACTTCACCTCCAAGCAGGAGCTTTATCGCGCCGCGTTCGACGCCGCGCTGGCCGAGCCGTTGCCCGAGTACATCGCGGCCATCGACACCGAAGCGACCCTGAAGGAGCAGATTCAGGCCATCTTCCGGGCCTCTGCGCGCGCCCACGCCCGCAAACCGACCATCACCCCGTTTCTGGCGTCCATTCCGATGGAACTGCGCCGGCACCCCGACCTGATGGCGCCGCTGCAGGCCGAAAGTGCTCATCTGATGGCCCCGCTGCACGCCATGTTCGCCGCCGCCCGGGCCCGCGGCGAGATCGCCGAAGGCATCGACGACATGGACCTCGTGCTGGCGTTCCTCGGAGCCGTGATGGGGGTCGGCCTGTTCAGCTACGGGGTACCCGACGGCCGTATGGACGCGGCCGTCGACATCCTGCTGTCGGTACTGGACGGCGACTTCTTCAAGGCGGGTCGCAAGGACGCCTGAGTCAGACTCTGACCGGCTCTCGCCCACGGACCTGGTCCCGCAGTTCGGTGTAGTCGGTGTCCGGCGGGGGGAGTGTCGGGGCGACGGCCGGCGGCATCTTGCTCAGACCCAATGCCGATGTGACGCCGTATCGGGTCAGGCCGGCCAGCACGCGCGGGTTCTTGAGCAGTTCGAACACCGTCTCCTGCAGATTGTACACCCGGTCGAAATGCGTGTGGATCACTTCATCGGCCCAGCATGCCTGGGAGACGAACTGGAAGATCGGCCAGGTTGTCTTGCGCATGATGCGCTTGCGGAAGCCATCTGGCAGCGCCTCGCTGCCGGTCGCCTGGGGATAGCCAGCGTCACGCGAAAGTGCCAGCGCCCAAGCGCCTTTCAGAAATTCAGCCTGTCGGGCATAGAACTTCTTGGGGAATTCCGCCGACCCGGGGTCGAGGCTGGCGCTGAGATCGCGCACCATGACTGCGCCGGTCGACGCACACGACATCCCTTGTGCGTAAATCGGATTGAATGCACAGACGGCGTCGCCGAGCGCGAGAAATCCGCGTGGTGGGGCGTCAATCCGGTCGAATCGCCGCCAGATGTTCCGCGTCGACCGGGTGTGATGGACGTCTGACAACGGCTCGGCGGCCGCGAGCAGTCGACCGAATTCGTTGGTGCGGGTAGCCCGGGACGCCGCCTCATAGGATTCGTTGTCCGTCGGCATGTCCAGACCCCAGGACCCCATCACGGCGATGAAGGAATCGTTCTCGATGGGGAAGACCGAGCACAGGTACTGATGCGGGTCGGGTGCCCCGGGGTTGGGATCGGGGAAGGTGGTCAGAAACCGGTACCATGGCAGATCCTCGGTGGGCCATTTGTACCAACGCGACGAGTAACTGACCTTGGCATCCAGGGTGAGTTCCTCGAGTTCGATGCCGAACTGCTTCATCCATGCCGAGGCCCGGCTGCCGCGGCCACCGGCGTCGACGACGAAATCCGCTTCCAGGTCCACCAATTGGCCGTCACCGTCCCGGTAGCGCACCCCAGTGACCGCATACCCGTTTGCGTCTTGTCGCGACAGCAGGTCGTCGACCCGGGCGCCCTGCAGGATCGTGATCGCGGGATCGGCCGACACGAACTCGCGAACCGTCAACTCCATCATGGGCCGGGACGCGAAGTACATCCGCATATTCGATCGCGAACGCGACGCCCAGCCGTCGAGCAGGCAGTTCGCCGCGTCCCAGGCCGGGTCGATGACGCATCCGCCGTTAGCCATCAGGCGATCGGTGAAACCGGGGAACAGACTCTCGATTGCTTCGCGACCCGCCCCGAGCAGGAAGTGGTTGTGCCAGGCCTGCGGCGTGCCCCGGCGGCCGACCGGAGATGTGGGCAGCGTGTCCGCCTCGATGATGGTCACGGCATCGAACCGGCCTAGCAATGCGCGGGCCGCGCACATGCCACCGATGCTGGAGCCGATGACGACGGCACGGCGCTGAGGCGAATGGACATTCGAACTCACGGGATCCTCCAGGGGGAGAAGGGGAACTCACACCGTAGCATTATCCGACAAAATTGTTGGATAATGCTACCCGAGAGTTTCAGGCCGTCGGGGTGAGCGGGACGGACGACGACGCCACCGCACTCGGCGCGGTGGTGCCGGCATATGCTCCGAACAGCAATGCGATCGCAGAAGCGAATGCCGCCAACGCGAACGGCAACGACGCGATGGGGTCGCCGGCCGGGGTGACTCCGTCGCGCGCGGCGAGGTAGTCGGGCAGCGCCGCGACCCAGAACACCACGCAGAAGACGAGGTAGACCACCGCGGAGACGGCGGCGAAGTAGTCCCGCCCGACACCGTCGGGGATCAACTGCGGGTCCTGCCGCCGGGCGCGGTAGGCACCTGCGAACGCATACGCCGTGATCGCCAGTGACCCGAGGATGAACAGCCAGGTAAAGACCATCCTGGCGTTCTCCTGGGAGGTCACCAAACTGCCGGCCAACGTCAACAAGGTGCCGACCATCATCAGGGGCCACACGCCGAGGCTGACGATGATCACGTTGCGCACGACACCCAGCCAGCCGGCCCGCGGCCGCCGTTTGAGCAGCAGCACGATGAACGTGACGGCGAACGGAATGACCAGCGAGAAGGTCTGGAGGCTGGCGTAGGGGATCGGGCCGATGGCCGGGTTTGCCGATGCCACTTCGCGATTCCACACCCACCAGCGGAACTGGGGCCCGACCATGTCGACGATCTCGAAGAAGGCGAGGAACGTGAAGGCCACGCAGACCGCGCCGACGAAGGCGTTGTACTTCCGGAAGATCCCGGTGCGCTGGACCAGCACGTAGGCCAGATACCCGTAGACCGGGTACATGGCGACGATGTACAGCGGAAGCCGGTCGTAGAGGAACTGAATCGAGAACTGCCCGTGCGCGAACACCAGCCCCATGGTGTTCTCGAGGCCGAACCACTGCGGAAAATACGTGATCGGTTCCACGATCGCCAGTGCGGACACCAGCGAGATCCACACCACCAGATTCGACGAATCGCCGTGGGCCCGATACCACTTCACCGCGTGCACCAAGCCAGCCGCCGCGCCGACGATCAGCAGTAGCTCGATGACCGGAAAAGTCCAGTGCTGCAACGTGAACGGGTTACGGAAGGTAACCAATGGGCTGCCGTCGCACTGCAACCCCTGCAGCGGTGCGGTGAGGCGGGCGAACTCTTCGGTGCAGGTATTCATCGGGCGGCTCAGATCTCGAACTCGTAGGCGGCCGGGTCGGGCCGGTTGGTCCACGTCCAGAGGTCCAGGATGCGGGCACCGAACAGGGTGGGCACCGTACCGGTGGAGTTCTTGTAGTAGCTGCTGGTAATCGCCGGGTGCGTGTAGACCATCGTCTTGAGTCGTTCCTGATTCTGCCGGTTGTACTCCGCGCAGACGTCGGCGCGCGGGACCGCCGAGACTGCGTGGTTGGCCAGCACCATGTCGATGCAACCCATGATGTAGCGCATCTGGCATTCGGAGTTGTACATGATGCTGGCGCCGTTGACCGCGTTGGTGCCCGGACCGTACATGCAGTAGAAGTTCGGGAAGTCGGGCACGGTGACACCGAGATAGGCGTACGCGGCATCACCCCAGGCTTCGTTGAGTTCCACGCCGCCGCATCCGGTGATGTTGATCGGACCGAGTTGGTGGTTGACGTCGAACCCGGTGGCCCAGATCAGCACGTCGGCGGGGCGGTGCACCCCGTCGGTGGTGGTCACACCGTCGCGGGTGATCTCGGCGATGGCGTCGGTGATCAGTTCGACGTCGTCGCGCTGCAGCGTGGTCAACCAGGTCCCGTTGTCCTGCAGTGTCCGTTTGCCCATCGGCGGGTAGTTGGGGGGGACCTTCGCGAGCAGTTCCTCATCTGTGGTGAAGGCGCGCATCCAGGCGATGAACAGTTCGCGGACTTGATGATTGGCCTCGCCGCAGGACAGTCCGCCGTTGTCCCAGTCGGGGTCGATGACAGTGCGGTCGGCGGCGCCGTCGGCAATGGGCCACCAGCACACGAACCGCAGCCAGCGCCCGTAGTAGGGCAGATGGCGAATGGCCCAGCGCTCGCCGTCGGTGACCGCTGCGTGGTAGTTGACATTGGGGGCCATCCACTGTGCGGTGCGTTGGTAGACGTCGACGTGTTCGGTTTCCGCCGCGATGGCCGGAACGAGCTGGAAGCCGCTGGCGCCCGCGCCGATGACCGCGACCCGCTTGCCGGTCAGGTCGACCTCGTCGCGCCAGTCCGCGGTGTGGAAGGACGGTCCACGGAAGTCCTTGCCGCCCTTGATGTCCGGTATCACGGAGTTGCTGAACTGGCCCACCGCGCAGATCAGGCCGCGGGCGGTCAGGGTTGCGGAGCTCCCGTCGGCCGCCCGGGTCTCGATCTGCCAGGTGCCGGAGGCCTCGTCCCAACGGGCCTGCACCACCGCGGTGTCAAACCGGGCGTGCTCGCGGATGCCATGGCGGCTGGCGACGTCGTTCAGGTATTGCAGGATCTCAGGCTGTTCGGAGTAGTGGTGCGTCCAGTGATCGGTGGGCTCGAAGGAGTACGAGTAGTACTGATTGGCGATGTCGACGCGGCAGCCCGGATAGCGGTTGGCCAGCCAGGTCCCGCCCACACCGGACTGCTTCTCGACGATGGTGAACGGGATGCCGGCCTTCTTGAGTTTGATGCCGGCCAGCAGACCCGCCTCGCCGCAGCCGATGACGACGACGGGGAACGCACTGCGCTGCTCGGGCGTCGAGGCCAGCACCGGTCCGTGTTCGTCGGCATCCGACAGTCGCAGATCGGCCGCTATGTAGTCGACGAACTCATCGGTCACCTGACCGGCCGACATCACGTCCAGCATGGTGCGCAGTTGTGCCGGGTCCGGCACGAACGGGGCCGGACAACCGCGGTCCCGGTAGTCGCGGACCACGTCGAAGGCGCGGTCGCGGACCAGTTGCTTGTCGGCCTCGTTCATGCCGCCCTGCAAGTCCATCGCGATCAGCAGGTACGGAGTCGGAAGCTGGGAGAGCAGGCCCATGTCTCCGGTCATGTGCACCATCGACATCAACAGTGCCGGGACGCTGGCAACGTCAATCGCGGCGCGGATCACCTCATCGGAGTCCTCGAAAGGCAGCCCGATCAGCTCGGGCGAGATCGCCGGGACAGTGGTTTCAGTACCAGTGCTGTGCATGGCGGATTGACCCATGCCCAACACCATACATACGTAGGAATGCGTATGGTGGCGGAAACCCGGCGCATTCCGCCTACGACACCGCCGTGACGCGACGTTTGCGGGTGGGAGTCGGCGCGACCACTGTCGGCGCGAGTGGCTCGATGGCCTGAGCCAACCGTGGATACGCGATGGCCGGACCGATCCAGCGGGTCAGGTAGCGACGCAACTCCGCGCCGCGGCGAGGCGGCCGCCCCTGGTCCATCAGCAGCGAATGCATTGCGCGCATGCCGAATTCGGCGAGTTCTTCGAGCCCCGCTTCGTCATAGCCGTGAGCCGCCCAGTCCACGTCGGTGCTGTGCAACATCGACAGCCCGAATGTCAGCGCGGTATCCGAGGTGAAGGCACTGGAGGACGAATCCCGCCGGGTGCCGCCGAGTATCACCTCGATCTGGGGGTCGCCGGTCAGGTTCTCGACCGCGAAGGCGATGCCCTCGGTCAGCGCGGCGACCGGGTCGGTGGATCCGCGCAGGCGTTTGCCCAGGCGGTCCAGGAAGCCGTCGGCCGACCGCATCGCGGTGGCGATCTGCAGCGCCTCGGTGCCCGGGAAGTAGCGGTACACCGTCTGCCGTGTCACCCCCAGCGTGCGGGCGACATCGGCGAGCTTCATGGCCGAACCACGTTCGGACACAATGGCTTCGGCTGCATCCAGAATCCGGTCGATGGCTTCCTCGTCGGAGGCGGGTGTGTTACCCGACCAGCCGTGGCTGCGCATTACCGCGAAACCATCGAACGGGGGCGGCATTCCAGCATCGACCCAGCATAACCGAACCTGATCCACCGTCGGCGGTCTACGGCGTGGCTCGCCGCCGAACTCGTCAGCCCAGCGGGACACCGAGTTCGTCGGCGAAGACCCTGATCATGTGCTGCACTGCAATCTCGTTGCGGCCGATCAGCATATGGTCGTGTTGGCCGTGCCGGACGCCCTCACCGCACTGCGGCAGCATGGCGAAGTCCTCATCGCGTACCGCCGCGTGCACCTGGTTGTAGATGTCGTCGTAGAACGCCGTCATGTTGTCGTCGGTGGCCGGGTAGCGCGCCATCCAGCTGTGCCGGACCGTGCACCGCGTCGGCGAGCCCGCCGGCAGCATGTCGATGATCTCCACGCCGACCGGGCTGTTGGCCAGGATGAGGTTGGGATAGATCCAGTAGATGACGCCCATATTGTCGCGGGGATCCCACGATCCGCCCGGGTTGGTGTCGAGGTCGGTGATGTTGACGAGCGGGAAGCCGACGCGGTGGTGCTTACCCCACTCGTCGTAGACGTGCGTGTTGGCGACGGCGCCCATGCCGATCACGCTCTCGCCGTGGACGAATGGGAAGTGGTAGCCCTCTGCGAAGGCCTCCAGCGCGCCCTTCCAGCTGACCTCCGAGTCGAACTCGCGGTCGTCGTGGTAGCCGAAATCCTCATAGCGCCACTGCGCCAGCTCGGCGGCGAAGTCGCCGAGGTGGGCGTCGACGTCGATGGGCAGCCCGGCGGTCAGCACGGCCCAGACGAATCCGTACTTCTCTTCGGTGGGAAGTTGGACCAGACCGTAATCGGACTTGTCGACGGTGTTGAAGCCTGCTGCTCCGGGCATCCGCAGTAGCGCGCCCGAGCTGTCGTAGTTCCACGCGTGGTATGGGCAGACGAACCGCCGCGCGTTGCCGGCACCGCAGGCGGGTTTCGCACCGCGATGCCGGCAGTAGTTGAGCAGGACGTGGGCCTCGCCGTTGCCGTCCCTGGTCACCAGCAGTGAGTCGCCGAGCACCGAACGGACCACATAGTCGTGGTTCTTGGGGATCTGCGCGCTGGGCAGGATCGCGATGGGCACCCGGCGCAGGATCGAGGACTCCTCGATCTCGGTGTTCTTGGGGTCGTTGTAGTAATGCAGCGGCACCCGCAGCACGTCGTCGGCCATTTCGGTGGTCTTCGCCAGGACGGCCTTCAGACCGCGCTCGGTGAGTGCCCTGTCGAGGCTGCTGTATGCGATGTGGTCATCGACCGTCATGTCGCCACCCTTCCTTCGACCTCGAACATACAACTTGTCAAGAGTGTATGTCCAGGGTCGGCCGGGTTCGGCGGTCGCGAAATTCAGTGGCACATCCGGTGTGCCACCGCGGCCCCGACCTGTCGGTGCAGGTAGTCACGCAACTGCTGACCGGTCCTGGCCGGCCGGCCCGGATCGACCACGAACGACTGCAGGATCCGCAGCATGTGCTCGGCCAGCTCGTCGAGTTGGTCGTCGGTGAATCCGTGTGTCTCCCAGTCGACATCGAACCGGCCCAGTATCGAGTGGGCCAGTGAGAGCGCGATGTCGGACGTCATGGTGAGGCTGAACGCACGGGCGCGATCGTTGGCGAGCAGCAGTTGGATGTAGCGGTCCCCGGGCAACCACTCCAGCGTTGCCGCGATGCCCTCGACGACGGCGGCGGCCGGATCCGTGATGCCGGCGACGTGCCCGGCGAGCCGGTCGAGGAATCCCGACGCCGAGTCCGTCGCGGCGGCCAGCACCAGCGCCTCGGTGCTCGGAAAGTACCGGTACACGGTCTGTCGCGTGACACCGACCGCGCGGGCGATGTCCGAGATGCCGACGTCGGCGCCGCGTTCGTCGATTGCCGCTTTGGCAGCTGCCAGGATCCGGTCGGCGGCCTCCTGGTCGCTGGCCGGTGTCGCGCCGCCCCAACCTCGGGTGCGCATCAGCGGGACGTCACCGACGTCGGATCATCTGGCACCCCAGGAGAATAAGCGCTCAGATCCGCGTTATGGGGCGCAGATGAGCGCACCCGAGGCGACCAGCGCCACGACCGCCAGTGGTGCGGCGCCCATGATCGCGACCGCACCCGACAGGGCGAGGCGCGCCTGCGCCAGACCTCTCCTGGTGGGGAGGCTCGCCAGGCGCTCGGCCCGGGCGAGCACGGACACGCCGGCCGCGGCGAGGGCATGTGCGGGCTGCGCCGCACCCGAGAGTGCGACCAGTCCCGAAAGCAACGCCTTGCGACTGTGCCGGCGCGCCGCCTGGTCGTCCGCGCACATCTCCAGCAGCGTGGCGATGCGCCGCTCGCCCTGGGTGATCAGTGTGATGTGCGGTGCGACCGCGGACAGTGCGCGCAGAACCGTCAACAGGTGGTAATGCCGGCCCGCCAGGTGCGCCTGCTCGTGGGCCAG
>ENA-OOKF01000083-OOKF01000083.1-human-skin-metagenome-genome-assembly--contig:-NODE-83-length-15230-cov-6.212257_pt1 | contig 15230 bp, 12 predicted proteins | sample MGYA00248881_ERZ501000 | MGnify/ENA primary metagenome ERZ501000 (study PRJEB25958, sample SAMN03398534) | human skin metagenome | study: EMG produced TPA metagenomics assembly of the Human Skin...
ATTACGGGGTTTAACAGCCAAATTGGATTGAGCGATTGACGGATTTTTCTCCAGTTGCTCGCCCAATTTAATTAATTGTTTTTGGTTTTTCATGGTTTATCCTTAAAACTTTATTTATCGATATGCAAATTTTTTTATAAAAAAACCAGCGACAGGGGTCACTGGTTGTTTACAAGGCTTAAGGTAAAAATTAAGCTGGAATACGAAGTACTTGACCTGGATAGATTTTATTTGGGTCAGATAATAATGGTTTGTTGGCTTCAAAGATTTTGTTGTATTGGTTGGTATCGCCATACACTTCTTTTGAAATTTTTGACAGCGTATCGCCTGATTTCACTGTGTACATACGAGATTCTGGCTCTTGCGTCGCAACCGTGATGTTGTCTTCCACTTGTGCAACATACTGTACATTACCTGCCGCTAGAATGGCTTTTTCGCGCTCTGCTTGGTTAGCAGCAGAACCATTAATAGTTACTTTGTCAGTGTTACCGTCATAGTTGACTGATAGATTGTCAATTTTGGCATTTTGTTGGATACGCTGAATCAATAAGTTCGCAATCTCTTGTGCAGATGGCTCAGTAGCGGCGGCAGGCGCTGCGGTTGGTGCAACATTTGATGCAGGTGTCGATGCTGGCGCAGCGTCTTTGTTACGATGAAAGATTTTATCACCGATGTCTTTTGCAAAACTAAATAGTCCCATTTGTTTTTCCTTATGTTGTAATATTTTAATGCACAATTTTTAATGTATGGTTCGTTGAAACTCTTAAATGATCGTTTCAACACCTCAAATGACTAGAACGACCTCAAATCACTACAATGATAATCATATTAATTATGGTCTTATTCTAGTTGCCCTCTAGATTAGCAAAAACTTAAATCGATGAGCACAAGTATTTAGTAAAGGAATGTTACTGATTGCAAGTAGTCTTTCATTTATTACGTCATTTATTACGTCATTTATTACGCCAATTTTCTATGCAATTTGTACCATTAGGGGATAATGGAGAAAAACACAAAAGTGGCTAACATGACCAAATGGATAATGCCATGTAAAAAAGTGGTGCGCCCGGTACTTAAAGTATTGATGGTTATCATGAGCGTAATGACTAGCATTACCCCTTCTTTGGCAGACAACCCAAACATGACGGGCGTTGCTGTGAAGATTGAATAAAGCGCGATAACAGGAATTGTCAACGAAATAGACGCCAAAGCCGAGCCTAGTCCCAAATTTAAACTGTTTTGCAGCTGGTCGTTGTAGGCAGCTTTTACCGCAGCAATAGATTCAGGCAACAGTACCAAGGCAGCAATGATAATCCCTAACACGATTTTTGGCATACCCATCGCCAGCAGCGCCGCTTCCATGGTGGGCGACAACATCTTAGCAAGACCCACCACCGTCACCAAACTGAAAAACAAAAATCCCACACTCATCGCCGTGGTTAGCGCATTATCACTGTGATGCTGATCATCTACACCGTCGGCAATAAAATAATCTCGGTGACGAATGGTTTGGGTAAAGATAAAGGCGGCATACAAAATCAAACAGCAAATCGCTACAAACAGCAGCTGAGCGCCAATCATAAAACCGCCTGCGGCAGAGGTGGTAAAATTGGGTAAAATAAATACGATTAATGCAATCGCCAATAACACACTAATTGCCGCTTTACTGCCATGCAAACTATAACGCTGTACGTAATTTTTGATACCACCAATCAACAGGCAAATACCAATAATCCCGTTACAAATCAGCATCACTGCTGCAAATACCGTATCACGGGCAAGCACCGCGGCATCGGTGGGTGTGCTACTACTCATGAGTGCCAAAATAAGTGCCACTTCAATCACAGTGACCGCCAATGCCAAAACCAACGTACCAAAAGGCTCACCCACTTTGTGAGCAATCACCTCAGCGTGATGTACGGCAGCAAAAACTGACCCCATCAAAAAAATCGCCGTCACGGTATTCATGATGATACCCGAGGGATGCCAAATCAAATGCACCGCAAGCACTAAAGCGGCAATACTTGGCGACAATAACGTCCAAATGGGTAAATTGATATTATATTTTTGGTTCAGCCAAAATGTTTTTGCCATACCACCTCCGCTCTATCTATATTTTCTAATTTATCATATAAATAGATAATATGGTCAAAAATATCAAAAATCAATTAAAAATGAAATTATTTCTCATTACTTTGTAATTTATGCCAGTAAATTATTGGTGCAAGGCACACAAAGCCAATCAGCATACTCACCAAAAAATGCCATTGATAGCCCAAAAAATGCGCCATATAGCCGCTGGCAAAATGCGCTGAGCCGCCCAACACCGTCAACAGACAAACCTGCACGGTAAAATCACTCCCCGCATTGGCAGGGCGTGAATAATGCATAATGGTCGTGAGCATCGCAATCAGCGCCAACGAAGCACAAAAATGCTCCAGCGCATTGACGACATAGAGCCACAAAAAATCAGTCAGTAACTGATGATAAAACCCATAAGCTACCAACCCATACAACCCTGTGGTCAGCGCTTGGGCAAGATTAAAATATAGCAGTGACGTAAAGCGAGTGAGTCGTTTCATCAAAATTGTGGCGACCCCTGCCCCAGCGACTGAGGCAGCCGAGCCCAAAATAGTTGCCCAAAAGCCAATTTGCTGCAAGTTGAGTCCGACATCGACCATCATCGGTTTGACCATACCGCTTGAAATACCATCAGCAATTTTATAGGTCAATAACACCCCTAGCCAAGCCAGCATCTCCCGCGATGACCAAAAATACTGATAATGGTGGCTAAGGTAATTTTTTAGCGCCTTAAAACTGCCAGATTTTGCTACCTGTACTTGTTTTTTTGGGGGTTCAACCGAAGTGTGGGTGTGCTCTTTAAAAAACACAATGGGCACGGTATTCATTGCCACCAAAGCCGCCATAGCAAGAAAACTATTACGCCAGCCCCATTGCTCGAGCAGCATCAGTAAAACACCGCCACCGACAATAAGCCCCAGCCGATAGCCGATGACTTGTACGGCATTGCCTTGGCTTTGGCGATGATGGTGATTGGTCGTCTGATTCACCGAAACAGACGCAGGCGCAGGCATATCATGGGTCAGCGGCTCTTTGGGCGCCATAGCTACTTTAAGCAAACGGGTTGCTAGCCCATCCGTCGCCACATCGTGTGTCGCCCCAATGAGGCTTAAGGTAAATAACATCCCGTACAATGTCATCACCGAACGGGTTTGTGCCAAATTATGCGGTTCAAAAAATGCCACCGCAATCAGGATGACTATCGACAGCCCTTGCATCGGCAAAATCCAGCTTTTGGCGCGTCCGATTTTTTGTGAATAATAGCCGTCCACGACAGTAGCCCACAGGAATTTAAGCCCCCAAGGTACCAAAATCAGCCCTGACCAACCAATGGCAACCAGTGAGACTTTGTATTCACGTAAAATCGCTGGCAAGGCTTGGGTGATAAATCCTGCGGGCAAGCCTTGAGCCAAATATAAGGTGAGCAGTAAGCCCAAGGTTTTATAATGCGTCAAATGAGAATTGGATGGTGGCGCTGGCGACTTTGATAACGGCATAGGACTACCACAGGTAGATTATTTTTATAGTCGGGAGAGGGGCGTAAAACCTACGCCCTAATAACAATATAAGCTTCAATGACAACAAATAACGGATGAAAAATTAGTTAAATACCACCGTTTTATTGCCTGTAACAATCACACGGTTTTGTAGATGCCAACGCACGGCACGGGTCAGCACGCTACGCTCGACATCTTGCCCAATCGCCCGCAATTCTGCCACATGGTGGCGATGGCTGACACGGTGCACGTCTTGCTCAATAATCGGTCCTTGGTCAAGGTCGGCTGTGACATAATGCGCGGTGGCACCAATCAGTTTGACGCCTTTTTCATAGGCTTGGCGGTAAGGGTCTGCCCCGACAAAGGCTGGCAAGAATGAGTGATGAATATTGATAATTTTCATGTGCCAAGCAGCGGTAAATTCAGCGGATAAAATCTGCATATAGCGCGCCAGCACCAACAAATCACAGTCTTTTACCAGCGCTTGAATTTCGGCTTCTGCTTCTACTTTGTTGTCTTTGCTCACAGTCACTTGATGAAATGGCACACCAAAATTTTCTACCGCTTGGCGCAAATCATGGTGATTACTGACGACACAGGTAATCTCACAATCTAGTTGTCCTTGTTGCCAGCGCCACAGCAAATCAAGGAGTGCATGGTCATATTTGGACACCAAAATCGCCACTTTTTTACGTTTACTGTTGTCAAATAGTTTCCATTCCATTTGATAGATGCGAGCGACGGTATGCTCAAAACTGCCTTTCATATTATCGATGATATTGTCTAAATCATTGATAGCCATTTCAAGGCGCATAAAATATTGACCGCCTTCGGGCTCAGTCGAGTATTGGTCAAGGCTGATAATATTGGCGCCATAACGATAAAAAAATTCGGATACAGCTTGCACAATGCCTGCGCGGTCTTGGCATTTAATCAATAAAGTTGCAGTAGCTAGTTGGCTCATGAGGTACTTCTTGTGTTCAATTTTCAAAAGATGCCATTGTAGCGATTTTTATGCTGACAAAGAAGTCTAAACCCGTCAAAAGCCTTGTTGGATATAAAATTTTCTTGAGATTGGCGAACCCCACTGCTTTTTAACCTAACTTTTAACCTGCATTTTAACCTAAATTACCCAAATCAACTTCGGTCAAGCGCCAGCGCCCTTTTTTCTTTGAGCGTCCACCTGCGCTTTGACCAGCGATTACCGCTGCCCCACCGAGCAATTTATTCAGTGTCTGACTATGATAGGCATGACAAATCGCACACGCCAAGCCATCTGCCGCATCCGCTTGCGGCTGTATCTCAAGGCTCAACAAGCGCATCACCATAAGCTGAATCTGCTCTTTGTCTGCCGCGCCATAGCCACATACCGCTTGTTTGATTTGCCGTGCGGTATATTCAGCTACTTGCAAATCTTTGGCAACCATGGCGGCAATCGCTGCACCCCGCGCCTGCCCAAGCTTAAGCGCAGTGTCGGGGTTTGATGCCATAAATACTTGCTCGATGGCGGCGGTCATGGGTTCATTGGTGTATTTTTGATAATGCTCAACGATACGGCTAATCCCATCAAATATCCGCTTGAGCCGCTCTGGCATGGTTTCCCCTTGGCTGTAAGCATGAATCGTGCCTGCATCCAAATGTTCAAGTTTATCTCCACTCAACCGAATGATGCCATAGCCTGTCAGACGTGAGCCTGGGTCAATACCAATAAAGATGCTCATAAAAGATGCTCGTAAAACATGCTCGTAAAAAAAGATACCCACAAAACAACTTTGCTAAAAATGCAGTCGAAGCTAAAAACGTCGAAGCTAAAAATGCCGTCAAATTATAGCATTTATCAAAAATTTAACGAAAAAATTGCTGAATTTCAAAAAACTATTTGATAGTTTTATGCATTACCCCCATCATTATTGCATTGGTTAATGATTCATCGTTTGTTCTTTATATCTTTATAGTTTATTCACAATTTAGGAATCGTATTTTCATGGGAAATATAGTTGGGATTGCCATTGTCTGGTTGATTATTGAGATGCTAGTTTGGTATCTAATCGCACAATTTGTCAGTGGCTGGTGGGTGTTTTTGTGGTTTGTCGTGGCTGGCTTTGTGGGTGCCGCACTCATTAAAAAAGGCATAGCCACCTTAAAACCGATGGCTGGACAAGCCCAAGCTGCCATGCTTAACCCTGCCATGCGTCCCAATGAAAATTCCGTGGTTAAAGCGATTGCTTTTGCGGTGGCAGGTATCTTGTTGGTACTGCCAGGTATTTTAAGTGATATTGCGGCACTTATTGTGTTATTACCTGCGGTACAAAATAAGTTTAAAGCCTTTGCCAAAGACTATGCCACTAAAAACCCAGAAAAATTGATGCAAATGATGGCAAGCAAAATGGGCGGTATGGATCCCTCAAAAATGGGTGGCTTAGGGGGTCTTGGCGGCATGGGTGGACAAAACCCGTTTGGTGGTCAAAATCCATTTGGCGGTATGGGCGGACAAAGTCCATTTGGGGGCTTTGGTGGCAAAAATAACAACGGCGGTAAATTTGGCACGACCATTGACGGACAAGCCAAAACGGTCAACTCGAACGCCAAACGCATCACCCGCTCTGCCAATGATGACTAGACAATGGATAAAAAATTGACTGTTAAACATTGATAAATTTAAGGCATCCCTAGTATGCCTTTTTTTATGCCCTATTTTTGCGAAAAACTGGGTTTACTTTTTGCAAAAATTCATGCAATGTGATTTACTTAAGACAAAATTTGTTATATAAATTCTATAATGATACAATTTGTTTCGTTTTGGAGTTTTTAGGTTTGAGCGTGATTTTTATTTTTGGTAAATAATATTAACAACATTGGTTAGCGACAAGGAGTGAATGTATGACCAGCAAAGTATATGACAGCGCAGCTGCGGCACTTGAAGGCGTCATCAAAGATGGACAAACGATTGCGGTGGGTGGTTTTGGTCTGTGTGGTATCCCCGAAGCTTTGATTGAAGCCTTGCGAGATAGCGGCGTTAAAGATTTGACCTGTATCAGCAATAACGCTGGTGTCGATGGCTTTGGTTTGGGATTATTGCTAGAGACTCGCCAAGTCAAAAAAATGATTGCGTCGTATGTGGGTGAAAACAAAGAATTTGAACGTCAGTTTTTATCGGGTGAATTGGAAGTGGAATTGACCCCACAAGGGACGCTGGCAGAAAAATTGCGTGCAGGGGGTGCGGGCATCCCTGCGTTCTTTACCGCCACTGGCGTAGGCACCCAAATTGCTGAAGGTAAAGAAGAGCGTGAATTTGACGGTCGTCAATATATCCTTGAGCGCTCATTAGTCGCTGATGTGGCACTGGTCAAAGCCCAAAAAGCCGATAAAGCAGGCAACTTGATGTTCAACAAAACGGCGCGTAACTTTAACCCAGATGTCGCCACTGCAGGTAAAGTCACCATTGTTGAAGTTGAGCAGTTGGTGGAAACTGGCGAGCTAGATCCTGACCAAATTCATTTGCCGGGTATTTATGTGCATCGCATCGTGGTCAATGCCAACCCAGAAAAACGCATCGAAAAAGTGACGACCAAAGAACAGACAAACTAGGATATAAGGAGATTACCATGGCATGGACTCGTGAACAAATGGCACAAAGAGCCGCTAAAGAACTACAGGACGGCTTTTATGTCAATCTAGGTATCGGTTTACCAACCTTAGTGGCGAACTATATTCCAGAAGGCGTCAACGTTTGGCTACAATCAGAAAATGGGCTGCTTGGGATTGATGAATTCCCAACACCTGATAAAGTTGACCCCGATCTAATCAATGCGGGTAAACAAACCGTCACCACAGCGACCGGTGCGAGCTTTTTCTCAAGCTCACAGTCATTTGCCATGATTCGTGGCGGCAAAGTCAACCTTGCTATCTTGGGGGCGATGGAAGTTTCAGACACTGGCGATCTTGCCAACTGGATGATTCCTGGCAAGATGGTTAAAGGCATGGGCGGCGCGATGGACTTGGTCGCAGGCGTTCAACGCGTCATTGTATTGATGGAACATACCAACAAACATGGTGAGCCAAAAGTATTGGCTGAATGTACGCTACCCCTGACAGGCAAAAAAGTGGTGAATCGTATCATCTCTGATTTAGCCATCATGGATGTGACCGATAACGGTCTAAAACTGGTTGAGCTGGCAGACGGTGTCACGTTTGAAGAATTACAATCAAAAACGCCCGTAACCATTGCACAATAATTGCACTATAACACCTGCAAAATAGCAACTGTAAAATAGCGCTGTTACAAGTCAGCGTTAAATTGCCATTAAAAGGACAGTGAAAAAAGACAATAAAAAAGGACAGTGATGCTGTCCTTTTTTATGATTTTGGCTTTTTTACTTTCGGTGATTTGTCCTCTATAATGACATCACTATCAACATTTATCCAACACCATGATTGCATCTCGCTTCTCTCATTCCAAATTTATCACCGATGAAGACAATCCGCTGATTGATCGTAAGTATCCCAATGAGATGGCAGCCGATGACGGGGTGGCATTGCCGCAAATTTATCGGTTTGACTTTACCGAGGTGCCAGATTTTAGCCAAACAGTGATGCAAATCACCCCGGTGATTGATGCACCAAATATCATGGTTATGCCGAATGATCATGAAGCAGTATTGGAAAATGTCACCCCTGCTACTGATAAATCTGTGCACATGTCTCAACAAACGGCGTCATCGGCGGCGCCCACTTCGCTCAAAAACCCCCTTGCTTCTCAATCGCTAACCAGCAAAATCCCATCAAAAACACGCTCAAATCGCCAAGTCATTGCGCAAGCAAGAGCCCAAGCCAAACAGATTGAACAGCAAAAACAACTTGAAGAACAGCAACGCCAAGCACAGGAAATCGCGCGCTATCAGGCAGAAGTTGAAGCCGCGCTACTCAATCCCACACTGCATGAAGGACTGCTCAATCAGCGCAAATCCATTGCCGAATCACAGGCAGTGGTCAACAAACATGCGATTTTTGGCGAGCTTGCACAGGATTTGCAGACCATTCAATGGCTTGATTCAGACATGACTGAGCAAAGCCGAACAATGTATGAAAAAGCGGTTGCGCTGATTCAAACAGCGCAATCAAGGGACAATTTATTAAAAAGCAACGTATTAGAAATCAATGCATTAGAAAATAATGTACTCGAAGAAAATGTAATCGAAAACACTCTATCAGCAGATAATTTGTCAAAAGCCGTACAAATAATTGATGAATTTGCCAAGAATGGTCTTGCTGATGCATTGCTGCGCCAAGCGCTGTGGCTATTTGAAGGCAATCACTTACTCAAGATTTCTCAAAATTCCCAACAAGCTTTGCTACTGTTGCAACAAGCGGCCTCGCAACATGATAATCGGGCAGAGAAATTACTCAGTAAACTCTACTATGCAGGACATGGGGTTGAGCAAGATAACGAGATGGGCAAATACTGGCTAGAGCTGGCTGCGGCACATGGTCACCCTGACGCTATTCGCATTTCGCAAGGTATTGCCACCCTGTCATTACTCAAGCAAACCCAACGCGAAGATACTAGCTATGGCAAAAAAATGGCGCTTGCGACTGCGGCGCTGATTATATTCATGATACTGATATTTGTGGCAGTTAAAGTTTAAAGATTTGGATGAATGACGTGATTTGGGTATTAAATAAGGTTAAATATCTCAATAACTACCAAAAAATTTAGCCATCAGTAGGGTCGTCAGATGGCAATAGTACGCCCTCGTCCTCGTCATCGCTATCCTGACGCCCATCACTCTTATGCTCATCATCATTAGCCTCATCGCTCGCCAAGTTTGGCGTCAGCAGCGGATAATTGTTTAAGATATAACAAAACAATTCAGCCGTTTTTTGGGTGTCATATAAGGCAGAATGCGCTTCATTACCATCAAATTCTAGTCCAGCGAGTTTGCACGCTCTCGCCAATACTGTTTGACCAAAAGCAAGCGCTGATAGAGTAACGGTATCTAACACGGAGAACTGGTGAAATTGGCTTTGATTTTTGCTATTGGTACGCTCAATTAAAGCATTTAAAAAGCTCAGGTCAAAATGCGCATTGTGCCCTACCAAAATACATTTGGTACATTGGGTCGATTGACGCACCGTTTTTAAGTATTTAAAAATACGGCGAATGGCGGTTTTTTCATCTTCGGCAATGGCTTTTCGCATCGGGCTATGCGGATTGATACCGGTGAATTGCAGGGCGCGCGCTTCAAGATTTGCCCCTTCAAATGGCTCAATATGGGCATTGACCGCCTCCCCTGGGTAAAAGTGCCCGCTATCATCCATCAAAATTGGAATACAGGCAATCTCAAGCAAGGCATCGGTTTTTGGATTGAACCCTGCTGTCTCTACATCCACCACCACGGGCAAGTAATTGCGAAAACGGTTGGCAATAGTCATCGATTCAGTTGTGGCGGTCATACGTTACCTTGCGGAAAAAAACAGAAAAAATAAAGGGTGAACAATCATACGGCTAAATTAAATGGCATCACTTTCCAGTCCAGCGTTTGTCCAGCCATCAGCGGGGTCAAATCTTTACCGTCAAGATAAGGATAATGCTCGGGGACTTGCCAGGCTTCACGCACCAAGGTCACTTTATCACTATTGATAGGTAAACCATAAAATTTTGCACCGTGAATACTGGTAAAGCCTTCTAACTTGTCAAGTTTGCCCACGCTTTCAAAGGCTTGCGCATACAAAGGCAGCGCAATCGATGCGCTGTAACAGCCTGCACAACCGCAAGCATTTTCCTTGGTATGCGTCGCATGGGGCGCAGAGTCAGTGCCAATAAAGAATTTGGGATTACCACTGGTTGCCACATCAAGTAATACTTTTTGGTGACTTTGGCGTTTTAAAATCGGCAAGCAATAAAAATGCGGTTTAATGCCGCCCACCAGCAGGTGATTACGATTAAACAGTAAATGCTGCGGGGTAATCGTCGCTGCGACATTTTTGCCCTGTGACAACACAAAGTCAGCGGCATCACTGGTGGTGATGTGTTCAAAGACGATTTTTAGTTTTGGAAATTTATCAATGAGATTGACCATCACTTCATCAATAAAGCGTTTTTCACGGTCAAAAATATCAATATGGTGGTGCGTCACTTCACCATGCACAAGCAGCGGCAAACCCAACGCTTCCATCTTGGCAAATACATCGGTGCAATGATTGATATGGCTCACCCCATCCGCAGAATTGGTGGTCGCACCTGCAGGATATAACTTGACTGCTTTTACTACCCCTGAATCAACGGCGGTTTCGATGTCTGCTGCCGTCAGTGACTCGGTTAAATAAAGCGTCATCAATGGCTCAAATTGCTGAGAAATACTGTCATTGGGCACTTGCGCCAAAATACGCTCACGATAAGCGATAGCATCAGCGGCTGTTTTGACGGGTGGCACCAAATTTGGCATACAAATGGCGCGGCGAAAATTGGCAGCAGCATGTGGCACCGTCGTGGCAAGCGCCTGCCCGTCCCGTAAATGAATATGCCAGTCATCAGGGGCAGTAATAGTAAAAGTATTGATAGGTGCAGTCGCTGCGCTCATGATTTCCTCGAAAAGCTTTGAGAGTGCCTTAAAAAAACAACGTCAAAAACCGATAATTGAAGCGTTGAAAAACTTGTGCATCATAGCAGTTTTAGGCAAAAAACGACATGAAAATATTTTCGAGCTAGTCAGACTCATAAACAATGTGTCAATTTATGTCGTTGTGCTAAACAATTTAATTTGTATTGGATTTATTGCTAGGTTTTTTATCTGTTTTATTATTAGCCTTATCGTCGGGCTTTTTGACCGATTTTTTGTCAGGGGCGGTTTTTGATGATGGTGACTTGTCTTTTTCTTTTGGCGATTTTTCTTTTACCGCTTTGTCCTTAGTCGTAGATTTTTTGGTGGTACTAGAAGTTTTTTCAGATTGTCCACTGTCAACTTTAGATGAGCTAGCTTTTTTCTTATGGTCTTGTTTAGCCTCATTCTTACCATCGGCTTTGGCATCATCGTTATTGGCATTTTTTTTGCGGTCTTTTTTGCTTTCCGCTTTTTTGCTTTCCTCTTGTTTATTAGATTTTTTCATAGCTCGCGCTTTTTCAGCTTGCGCTGAATGCTTATTATCTTGTGATTTGTGATTATCTTGCGGTTTATTATTCTCTTGTAATTCAGAGACGGCTGCTTTTTTGCCACGCTCAGTCATTGTTATCGGGTTAGTCATATCCGCTACAGAGGCGACTTTTACTATCGCCACATCGTGATAAACTGGGTGTGCCACTGACATTTCTGTGGATGTTTGGGTGGCGGCAGGCTTATCTTTGACGCTCACCAATGCGCCTACCCCGCCAAAAACGGCGACAGATAATACGGTGGCGGTCGCAATCCAATTTTTTTGTAGCTTATCTATCCAATGAGCGGGTTTGCGAACTTGCGGTTTGGCAAAAATACTGCTGGCTGAAAGGGCTGTTTGTGCGTTTGACGTCACAGCTTTGTTTATTTGGCGATTGCCTTTTGAAATCACATGTTGATTGAAGTGAGCATGAGGGATGGTTATTGGCGCAATGTTAAAAAAATTGGACGCTTTATAAATAGTCATTTGCTGGACAATATGCTGTTGATAGATAGGCAAATCAGTAATATTTTGAATTTTTGACCATTTTAATTGCTGTTGCTGCATTGCTTGAAAACTGACAGCACGCCTAAAACCCAGTGCATTTATCAGCCCCGTATCTTCTGGCGACATAAAAAAAACCGGCTGCATCACAAGCCACTCAGTAATCTGCGCTGAGTCTATGGTGTTTTGTAGTGAACTTATCGTATCTGCCAAATTTATCAACGCCAATGCAGTGATGGTTTGCCAAATAGTTAACAGCTTATCTAAGGGCAGATGGGTTTTTTCCAGTAGCACGCCGGCAATCATGGTTTTTTGGGTTTCATCATCAAACAACTGCTCAAAAATCGATGCGCTTTTTTTAGACAGTTGTTTTAGAGTTACAAAATTGCTGCTGTTTTCAATGAAATTTTCTGTAACTAAAGTAACCAATAATTCTAAAACAAAATCATACTCATCTGTTACCTGCGCCAAATTTTGATGGATTAATGACGGATTTTGCTGAATTTTTGCCGATAACTGATACAGCATGATTTTTAACAGCTCAGGCAGCACTTTTTTGAGATAACAAATTGATATGTGCGACCCATCTGCAACTATCGGTAGCAATGGCGGCAGAGCGTTTGCCCAAAAATGATATAACGATATATGGTCAATGATATTACAAGGCATTGAAGGATTTTTTGACAGCATACTTTATCACTTAATTTACATTTTTTGGCATTGGGATGGTTAGTGAGTTTTTAGCGATATCGTAGCTGCAGGGCAACTTCTTTATACGCCCTCTAAAAAAATAGCGTTAAATTTAGAAATCTTGTTGATACTTTATAATTTCAATTCGATTAAATTCATCAAATTATGATTAGAATTTGTTGTAACTTTTGTGCAAAATTAGTAAAGTAGATAGCATCAAAAATTATATTTTAGCATCAATCACGTAACATTTTCTGCTCATCGAAAAATTGGTAATTTTTTCTGATTCTATTTATCTCTATCGATTTATTTAGCAGCCTTACTTACTTTCTCTAGGATAACTTTATGGCTATCTCTACCAACCTAATCAAGTCCTTTCAACTCTCGGCATTGACGACCGCACTTGCCCTCGCTGGTTGTGGCGGTGGTGGCGGTAATGATACATTGCCACCGCCTTCGAATCCAGGTCAAAGTAATGGGGGTACCACAACTCCCACTACTAATGTTAAAGATGTTGATAATATCACTATCACCAAATCTTTTGATACTTTCATTCTTAAACAAGACGAAAAGTTTACAATTATTGCTAATGCGTTAAAAAGTGGTAAACCTGTAGAAGGTGTAATTGTAGATGCAATCATTCCAGACCCAGCGACAAGCGGAATCTATGTCATTACACCAACACCTATTACCACCAATGCCAATGGTGAAGCAGCGATTGAACTGCAAATTAAAGATTTGGCAAAAGCAACCGCTTATTTAAAAGCAAACAGTGATAAACTTTCAATTAGTGTGAAACCAACCAATAGCAAGCAAGCCATTACGAATGGAACAATTAGCTTAACTGGTGCTGCACCCTCTATATCTACTGAAATAACTAATGTTATTAACGATGCCCGTTCACTTATGCTTTCTCCCTCCAATGCAAACTTCAAACTTGAGGTAGGTACGCAAATTACAGTAAGTGCATTTGTCGCTGACAGTAAAGGCGGTGCTTTAAAAAATGTACCTGTTACTTTTGATTTATCAAATTTACCAAGTCTAGGTATTTATAATCTTTCTGGCTCTACTGTAAATACTGATGATAGAGGTATTGCTACAATTACTTTGCAAGTCATGTCTTTAGATAAAAGAGAAGATCTAAAAAATGGTTTTCAAGTTGATGCCTTTATTGATAGAGATATTGATTTAAAAGCGTCAAATAGACCAACCTTTAAAGGTGTTGATAACCTTGATACCAATACTGGTTCGGTTACAGCAGAAAGCTTAGTTAACTCTATTATTCTAACCCCTAATGTGGACTCAATTCCTTTAACTATTGGTTCAACATTCACATTAACTGTAACGACTAATGATAAAGACAACAAACCTATTGGTAATGCGCCTATTGCCTTCACTTATCCAACACTTGCAGAATACGGATTGACGGTAGCAAATTCTTCGGCAACTACGAATGGATCTGGTCAAGCTACTGTTACTTTCACAGTAAACTCACTGACTACTGCTCAAAAAGCTAAATTAATCGAAGGCTTCACCGTTAATGCATCTTCTAATGGTAAATTTGCCCAAGCGAGCTTGACGGCTAAAAATGAAACAGCTGAAAGTTTAGTAAACTCAATTAGCTTAACCCCGAGCGTTGATACAATCTCTTTAGCGCCTAACGCTCAGTTTAGTATAACCGCAACAACGCTTGGTAAAGATGGCAGACCTGTTAGCAATGCACCTGTCGCATTTAGTTATCCCACACTCGCTGATTATGGACTAACCATAGCCAGTTCTTCTCCTAATACGAATGGTTCAGGCCAAGCAGTGATGACTTTTGCTGTCAACGCTTCTTTGACCACAGCCCAAAAAGCTAAACTAGCTGAAGGCTTTACGGTAAATGCATCTTCAAACGATAAGACCGCTACTGCCGTTACTTTAAAATCTATTAAAGTAGCAACTGTTGCAGATATCGCTAAAGTTAATTTAGTTACAGACAAGGACACATTGACAACCAACACTGGCGACACCATCAATGTAACCGCGCAAGTAAGAGATACAAATAACGTTAGCTTAGCGAACATGCCTGTCAGCTTTACGCTATTGGATTCGGCAACTGCAACGGGTATAACTAATACCACCCCTCTTCAGGCAACCACCGATGCCAATGGTGAAGCGGTATTAACCTTCAAAGTCGGTGCGCTTACCCCAGATCAAAAATATTATCTACAAACTAGTGGTCTATCATTTAAAGCAACTGCCGGTGCTATCACTAGCTCAACGGTAACCTTAAGAACCCAAGGAGCCATTACGGCAAATAGCGTCAATACATTACTATTAACCAGT
>ENA-OOKF01000086-OOKF01000086.1-human-skin-metagenome-genome-assembly--contig:-NODE-86-length-14769-cov-6.722101_pt1 | contig 14769 bp, 16 predicted proteins | sample MGYA00248881_ERZ501000 | MGnify/ENA primary metagenome ERZ501000 (study PRJEB25958, sample SAMN03398534) | human skin metagenome | study: EMG produced TPA metagenomics assembly of the Human Skin...
AAAATTAATATGAAATTTGACCACACTTTTGACCACACTTTTGTAATTCCGCTTGCCCTTTTTTGACTTAAATTATTTTTGTAACTGCGAAAAAATACCCCTGTCCAAACTTGGGCAAGGGTAAAAAATCTTAGGGTAATCTTAGGGCTTAAACTGGTAAGTAATTCGGTTTAATTGACTTGCCCTTGCATGGGGTTGTTTTGTCATTTTGGGGCTTACTAAATTCTTGACGGATCACAATGGCAAAATGCCCGTACACTTTGCCCTGTGAGGTGTTGTGTTAGGTGTTGCATTTTATAGTGTTATAAGGCATGTTTGTTCACACTTTTAAAGGTGTATTGTCTTACATACTTTTTTTACGAACTCTAATAATAGGATTAAGCACGAAAAAACGAATTGTTTGTAAACTTTTTGATTTTCTTTCTCCCTACTTGCTAACCAATCAACTATCCTCGATTATCTTTATCTCATCATTGGTCAATCCATATAGCTGATATACCATGTTATCTATTTCTTTATCGGTTTGGCTAATTTTGGTTTGCAGGGCTTGGGCTCTGGTTTGTTCTGCCAAGAAGTATTCTTCCCAATCGGCTTCATCTGCAAAGGCAAGTTTGATTTTCTTTTTACCTAATTCTTTGATGAATTCTTTATAGGTGAGATTTTGCCAGTTTTGTAGGTTTTTGCTAGGGCCGGTTAGGTCAAATTTGCGTTCTAAGGTGCGTAAGAATTTGCTATTAATCCCTTTTAATTCCTTGGTTAGATTTAACATTTCATTAGCTTTATCTATAAATGGTCGTTGTTTTTCAATACTTACATTTTTAATAGGTAAAATCTTAATTACACTTGGTTTGATTTCAGCAAATGTTTTGTCTTTTTGTGGATTATTGATTTTATAAACAAAATTAATTAGCCTAGAGTTTAAAAGAGTTAACATAAATTCTAGAGTATAGTTATCATCTATTAAAGAAACAATGAATAATGAGTTTTGAGGATAAAATTTTTCATAATCAATTACACAACGAATAATATCGCTAGTTTGACGCATTAAAATCTTTGGTGAATTAATTTTTAGCTCATTTGAAGGGTACATTAGATTTTTGCCATAATGAATATATTCAATATTTTTGGTATCGAACAAATACCTATTTACATTACTACCTACTACTAAAGGTTTCCATTCATCACTTAGTTTTTGAGATGAGTGATAAATTCTTGCCTTTAACATTTCTTTTGTTTGTGCTGGATTACCATGCCCAACTTGATAAGGTTTAATACCCCAAATAATTTCTGCAACTTGATAGAAGGGTTTTGAATTGATATTTAATTTCTTGAGTAAAGAAATTTTGCTTGTATCAATATCTATAAGAATTCTTGAATATTCATCATCTAACCAATAACTTTTATCAGCTGAATTTTCACTAACAACCTCGTTGTTTTTTAAACGTTTTACCTTAATTGATTTCTGATTAGTTTTACTTTTACATAGGATAATAGTTGAACTTTCAACAGTTGCATCTTCAAAAACACCATCGCCATAATCTATAACTTCAGTCAAATCATAATCTAATAGTTGTATTCTGAAAGATTTTGCAGAGTTGATTAGCATCCAAGTGTTAGGAATAATTTCCCCAAAATAACCATTTGGCTTTAGCATTTCAATCATTGCAAAAGTAAAAAACAAGTAAGTATCGTTTGTTTTAGAATTAATAAAGTTATACTTCTTATTTAAGAAATCTTTATCTTTCCCTTCGACTTTAGCACCATAAGGCGGATTACCAATTACCACATCAAACCCGCCCTTTTTAAACACCTCGGGAAACTCTTTTTCCCAATTAAATGCCTTCTCGCCCGCCACACTCACATCATCAATCAGCGAATTACCACACTTCAAGTTTTCATTCAGATTTGACAACTTACGATGCGGTTCTGCCGTGCGAAGCCACAACGACAACTTGGCAATCTCAACTGATTCTTGATTGATATCCACCCCAAACAAATTATGCTCCAAAATGTGATTTCGCACCTCTTGGAATACCAAACCACCACCGAATAGCTTACTTTCTAGCTCATCAAGGTAGGCGTGCTCGGCCATCAAAAAATTTAACGCCTCATTCAAAAAAGCCCCACTCCCACACGCAGGGTCGCAAATCGTGATATCAAGTAACCACGCTCGATAATCCTTTAGGCGTTGTAATAGCGTTTCTTGGGTTTTCTTTTGGCGTTTCTTATCGGTGATATAGTCCTCGTCATTTATGCCAATGTCTGTCTTCTTATCGGCACATAGCTTGCCCACCGTGTTTTGTACGATATAGCTGGTGATATATTTGGGCGTATAAAACACCCCATCTTTTTTGCGTTTGGATTGGGCTTTGTCAAGTACCTCACCGTTTAGTTCTGCCTTGATTTCGTCAATCTCGGTCAAGCTGTTTTCAAAGATATGCCCCAAAATATTGACATCCACCTCACTGGCAAAGTCATAATCGGAAAGTTTGGCAATATGGACGGATAACACCTCATCGGATATTTTGACATTATCTAGCACATCATCGGGCTTAAACAAGCCACCGTTATAGGCGAAGATTTCGCTATGGTCATCCTTATAGCCCGTATTCAAAAAACCAAAATAACTATTTAATTTGTCATTTAAGCTCATTGGGATTTTGAGTTTTTTGGCTTGTTCCCATTCATTTAGCATAGTACGGGCGGTATTTGCGGCAAGTAGCCCGCCATCTTCGGCAAAGAAAATAAATAGCAAGCGGTCAAGGAGCTTTTGTGATTTTTGAAATAACACCAATGGCTCATATTGCGGATTGTTTTTAACCAAGTCATCAAATAACGCCCGCTTGAAGGTGGAATAATCTTTATACAGCTGTTTGGTGACTTTTTCCTCTTGGCTGATACTCTCGGCCTTGATTTTTAGTGGGATATCTGCCAGTAAGTTATCGAATTTTAGTAACAAGTATAAAAAGTTAAAATCTTCTCGGCTGATTTTGAATAAGTCAAATTCGACAAACTCCACCGCATTATCAATATAAAACCGCAATTTTTGAAAGTTAGAAGTAATCACATAACGGCAAGTAGGATGGTTGTTCTTATAGCCAAAGGCTTGTGATTCGATGCTGGCAAGGTCAGTGGTGTCCATGCCTTTAAGCTCGATCACGGCTAGGGCTTTGCCACCTTTGAGAATTGCCCCATCACACTTTTTTGCCCCTTTGATATTTTTAAGTTCGGTGGTGAGATTGAAGTTCGGTTGGGGGTTTTTAGTGTAGCCAAAAATATTGACAAATAAATCAATTAAAAACTCGCCTTGGTACTGTTCTTCTTTGCTTTGCTTGATGTTGGCTTGAATGTCGCTATCGTGAAAATGACGTTGGAATTTTTCCCATGCGTGATTGACGTCATCTTGGTTTAGGGTTTTGAGGGCATTTTTGACAATGATAGGCTGGAATAATGACATGATTATCTCTGAGATTGTTTAGGTAATTTGGTTAAAAGTTATCTTAATTCAAAAGTCTGTAATGAGAAAAGCATTTATTGATTTATTGTCTTTATGACTAACTGTAGGGTATTAATTGTATTGATTGGTTATACTTTCTTGCTTTGCTAGGCTGTTGCGTTTTGGGTATCGGTTGGCGTGATTTTACGTACTTTTAAAAGGCTGTTTTGGTGCGTACTTTTTGCGTACTGCGTACCAATTCGAACAAATTAAGGCGATTTTTGCTCGAACCAATGGAAAACGGCTATTTGCTTGTTCACTTTCTTGTTCACCAATACCAGTTAGTCACATGGTTACACTCAAGGTTACGCATAAAAGGGCATTTTCTTTGGTAACTAATCTTGGTAACCAAAATTTGTTGCTAACTAGCTTGCTAACCATGCCCCAATGACAATAAATAAAATCAATTATGCCCGCCTATCGTTCGGCTTTGCTGTTCGGTTTAGTGTTCGATTGTTACCAATGCCATATTAATAGCGGTTTGGCGTGTTGCTGGGTGTTCGGTCTTTGAATTGAACCATAGGCGGTTAGGTGTTCAATTCGCTGTTCACTTTTTGCCAATGCCTTGTTATTGCTGGCTTGCTGTTGGTGATGGTATTCAGTTTTAGTAATAAAAAGGAGTATCGTAAAACCTACGACAACCTTTGTTATCGTCAAGCCATTGCAAGATCGTCAACCAATTCAATTTTCAACTTTTTGCCCAATGTGTCTGCAACGTTAGATAAGGTGGCAAGGGTCAGACTAGTATCATCACCTTTTAGTAAGCGGTCAAGCGTTACCCTACTGACGTTCATGCGTTGGGCTAGGGTAGCTTTGGTTATATGCTGGGCTTTCATGCTTTCGCTGATTTGCCATGCGATAATCCGCTTTACCGCAATGGCGGTTACTTCGTGGTTAATGTTTTCATCGTATAACCAATCATCAAAACTGCTGTCTTTGAGGTTATTTATCATCATTAGCCCCCATATTAGGAAGTTGTGCAAGTAGAGGTTTTTCTTCAAGTTTTTGCATAGCTTTAGATTTACTCATACTTTCTCTTAACATTTTTTCTATTGCTCTAAGTTTAATTTCTCTTTCCGTTTGGGTTATATGATCATTAATAAGTAAAGCGTTTTGCATTTCTAAATTGCCTATAATGGCATTATCCAAAACTGTGCCATAATCTCGCTGATTGCCTTGTAAATTTGGGTTCGCTTCTCGCCATTCTCTATGAGTTTTACCAAAAACGATTTTATTGATTAAATCTGCTTCATCAGCATAGATATAACCGTGCTTGTTAGGGTTAATACCTTGTAATAAATTCATCTGTATAGAATCAGTCTGCACTCGATAATTTACCTTTGCAAACTCCCTTTTTACTTGCCATTCTATAGAAGTTTGCTGTGCCTCTTGCTCTTTAAGGCGTTGAAATTCTTTTATTAAATAAAGTTTGAATTCGGGGCTTATCCATAAACCAAATTCAAAGGCTATATCTATATGGGCATAAGTGCCACCATATCGCCCTGCTTTTGACTGCAAGCCGATAATATTACATTTCTCCACTAATTCTTTAATGCTTACTTTAAAGCTATTTAATCCTGCTTGGTTTTTAATTATGGCGAATTCGCCATAATTAAAATTTGGGTTATTTATTTGTTCCCAAATGCCAATAAATTCAAGCGTGTTTCTATTTCTAAGCCAGTCTGTGATAAAAAAATCACCGTCTTTAGCCTTAAGCATATCCGTTAAACTAATGTAATCTTGTTCATTGATAGTTGAGATAGATATAGGATTATCTTGTACTAAAATACTACGATTATTTTTCACCATAATAATTCACCTTAGCTTTTTTTGTATCATTTAGAGTACATTATTGCTAATATCAAGACAACAAAAAAGAGTATGGCTAAAATCACCATACTTCAACACGCCCGCTTAATTAGAATATGAAAGGCTGTATATATCTGCATAGGTGGGAAAGTGGGAAAATGATTTTTTTAAGCCCTGTATTTATGCGGTTTCCCATGTTTTCCCATTAATAAGCATTTTGGGAAAGTAGGGAAAGTGAAAAGCTAAAAATAGTTCCCCGCCTGTAGGCTTGTCACTTTCCTTTCATTTTCCCCGTTTTCCCATTGCATAAAAAAATGGGAAAATGTCGCAACCGTTGCTACTACTAGCGTTCATGCGTTCACTTTCCCATTTTCCCAATTTTCCCGTATATATAGAAATATACTAGGATAATAAGCTGGGGTTAACTTCAATGTATCGGGTATTATCCAGTGTAATAACTTGAATGTATTTCTTATCGCTCAAAACATTAATACACAATTCAAAATTAGCCTTTGCCCTTAGGTGCTTGGGGTTAACCTTGCTTTGGGTATCTGCATAGCTTAGTTGGGTAACGCCTTTAACCTTGCATTGTTTGACAATCCAATCAATTAGCTTTTGGGTGTCGCTTTTCTCGTTGGTTTTAATATCAAGGTAACGCAATCTTTCGGCTGTTGAGTATTCCACCAACATAAACGCCCGTTCTAGATAGTCCACTGATACCGATTTTTGGCAATCAAAAAACGCCATTAATGAGGCTATACGGCTGGCATTTTCTGCCATGCGTGAGGCAAACGCTCGTAAATATTCTAATGCCCTGCCTTTGGCTTGCCTGCCCTCTATTTCGTCTTGAAAGTTTGCCAATGTTTGGCGGGCTTGCTGGTCTGCAAAAGGCATATTAAACCTTACCTCTTTGCCTGTGATATCTCGGGTTATCTCGGTTTGGGGTGGGTCTAGTAAAATATCGCACCTTGCCCAATAGGCTAATAGTCTAGGGTCATCATAGGGGCTTTGGTTCATGCGTTCGGGCGTTGCCCATTGCCTGCTACCTATTAGGCTCTCGGGGCAAGCAATTAAGCATCTAGGCAAAAAGCCCTGCCCATTCATTAACGGGTCATTTAATGCTGGCTCAAGTATTACCCGTTGCCCCATGATATCCAATGTTAAACGGGCATCATAAGCATTTGTAAAAGGTATGGCATTTTTGCCCCGTTGTGAGCGTAAACGGCTAACGGGGTCACCACTCCAAACACTGGTAAGGCTAGATAGGGCATTGCCTGCGGTGTCTGATTTCATGCTATGCCCATTTAAAAATTGCCCCGCCTCGCTGGTTGTCCATGACTGGTTAGGTAAACCATCAATGATAAATTTATCTAATACTGCCTCTATGGTGGCATCTGTTACAATCATGCTTTCATTTGTTGGCTTTGGTACGGTTGCCTCATAGTGGGTACGTTCCCCGCCCTTTAAAGCGTTGCGGTCTGCCTCCCATTCTTGTAACCGCTCTACAAATAGCTGATAGGCGTTTTTTTCCCATTTTGTAATGCTGTAATGGGAATATTTATTAGCCTGTGTTTTACCGCTTCCGCTTTCGCCCTCTGTGATTAAATATAGACAAGCTGGTTTATGCTCATGCCCCATAGGTGCATTAATGTAGCGTTGTCCAATGGTAGATAATGCCCCTAAAATACATTGCCCCGCCATTGCTAAGGGTACTTGTGCATGATAGGCGATTGCCTCGACTGCCTGCCTTAAAACCCCTTGCCATGCTTCAATAGGGTAGCGGGTTGGTGTTGGGTTGGTGTCCTCCAGTGGTTCGGGCTCGCCCCATTCAATGCCGTTTAATTCCTTGACCTTAGTTTGCAAGGCTGGCTCTTTGTTTGGGTCGTTGATGATTTCATCTAATAGATAATTGGTAACTAAATCGGTTATCGTGTCCACTGTTGCCACCAATCGCACGTTATACCCCTTGAATGTGGTTTCCAGTTGCTTGCCTGTGGGGTAATCGGTGAATAGGGTTACTTGGCTGTGGCTGGCGTGGGCTTTAACCATGCGCTCAAATTGCCAATCCTTAAATGGTGCAATCAGTGAATACTCACCATTGATTGTTAAATAGGGGTATAGCTCGATAGCAGTATCAAGGCTTGCTACTGCCACCACTTGCCCGCCATTGCCCAATATAAAACAATCGTTTTCTAAGCCATGTAACGGGAATGGCTCTGCATTATTTAACGGGAATATGGCAAGGTTAGACGGCTGGTAATGCTCATCAAACAACATAACGCCTATGCTGTTGGCGGTTGGCTGGTTGGCGTTGTCCACTGTGTAATTGCTATCAATAAAAAGCAATTTATCTTTGCCGATACAGTGGGCAAGGTTCACCAATGCGGGGTTATGCTGGTAAGTTTCATAACTTGCCGTTGGCTGTCCTTTGATAAATTCATGAAAGGCTTTATTTGTATTTTTTGATATGGCTAGATTACTCATTTCGATAGCCTCCCATTACTCATAGCTTGGCGTTTATTGGCTTTTTGGCGGTGGGTGCTGGTGTAATACCACTTAGAGAAATAAAGGGCTTTACGCCCCTTATCCTTGCCACTGTTGCGGGCTTGTTTATTCATGCCTTGCCCTCCCAATTCAATACAACATCAAAATCATTTAGCGGTTTCCATGAAACGGGCTTTAACTCGAAGTTGTCTTTTGAGATTGCTTGTAAATGAATAAGGATATGAAAGGCTTTATCATATAGATACGCATTGACTGACCCTAACGGCTCTATCACCTCGCCATTGCAATAAACTGCATAAAAAGGCTGGTAGAAAATACCGTCTTTGAAATATCCGTCTTTGCGTTCCCAATAGCTAGGAACATATAGCGGCTTTTCGTCTTGGGCTGGCGTGTGAGCTGTGGTATCGGTTGCACTGTGGGCAAGTGCATTTTTGCGTTGGCTGGTTTGGGTGTTGCCCGCGGGCATGATGATTTTATTAGGCATGATAATGCCTCCTTGCGTATTATTTTGAGTATTTACCACACTATGAAAAATCATAGGGTGGCGGGGTTCACTCTCGGTCACGCAAGCAACCGCCTCGCATATTTGCCGTAAAGGCTTATTTTGCAATGTCCCCCCGCCATAACTTTTTGCCAATGCTGGCATGATATGACGGTTTACCCCTGCGAATTGGGGTAGATGGGTTTGTGCTTTGTTATCGCCACTTTGAGAGAGTAAGCGAAATTTGGGCACAAAAAAAGCCAAAAGGTAACGGAATGGCTGTCCGCTTGCGTGAATTTTTGAGAGACCTCTATTGTCAATCATGCCCGCCACCAATGGCAAGCTATCATTTAGTGAATTAAATTCACCAATATTTAATAGTCTTAAAATTTTACTCATGCTATTATTTCCATAAGGTCATGTGGTGTGACTTGGGGCGTTATCTGTAAAAGGATAATGCCCTTTTTCATGTTCAAGCCATTTTTAAAAATAGTATTTTTTGCTTTCATTTTTGATGATTGCTTTCTAAAGTTTTTTGGTGCATTTTGCACAAATTTTGGTGCGTGAATTGATGTTTGTTGCACGCTCTATCCCTTGACTGGCAAGGGATACACCCTTTTTGATAATTCCCCAAAACTGCCCGTTTTGGTGCGTGAAATCGTGGTTTATTTCTTCTTTGGTGCATTTTTTGGTGCATTTTGCACAAATTCTGTTGCATGAGTTGATGTTTGTTGCACGCTCCACCCCTTGACTGGCAAGGGATAAAAGCTTTTTGATAATTACCCCGAATTGCCTGTTTTGTTGCGTAAAATAGTGGTTTATTTCCTATTTTGTTGCTTGCTTCCACTGGCTGACATTGGGTAATCACTACCAAAATCATCAATAACAAAATAGCGATATTGATTGTTTGGATAATCTCGCCCAACTTTGCCATAATCTTGCTAATATCCTGCCCACGGATAGCACGTTGTAGCTTGTTTGGGTGTTGGGTGGTATGTTTATATCGTCTCACGTTTAAACCCTTAAAATTGACTGTTGTGGTGGCTCTATAAATACTGCCCTTTTAATACTGAATACTTGATTAGGGTTCACGGCTTGTAAAAACTCTACAACGGTTTCGGCTGTCCAGTAATCCATGAATATATCGGTATTCGCTGGTTGTATCGGCTCATTATTCATTACTACAAAATAATCATCATTCGGGTTTATGCGCTCGATGTCGGGATATACGCTCATGCGGTTACCCCCTTGACTGATTGAATATAGCTAGGCTCTAACCAATACTCTTTTACCTTTTTGCCTGTGGGCGTGGTGATAAATCGGCTTTGGATAGGTATGCTGTTATCCCTGCGTAAATCGCCCAATCTTTGAGAACATGACAAACAATTAAAACGCTGTAAGGCTTCAAGGGGCGTTATTCTTGCGCCTGTCATCAAATAGGCTAATAGCTGGGCTTTGTGGCTGGTGGTGTCGTTTGGGCTTGGGGTGTTGGCTGGCATGGTTTACCCCTTATGCTGTCTTATTGTCTAAATAGTCGATTAACTCGCTATTTCTAAAATAATGGGCATTACCAATAGTGATAGGCTTTACAAACTTGTCCGCCTTGATCCAACGTGTGAGCGTCAAAACGTGGATTTCCAGTAGCTTTGCTACGGTGCTACGGCTGGTTATGCCTTTGGGGTTGTTGGCAAGGTCGGTAAAGGTGGGTAGTGGCTCGCCTGCCCCCTTTTCGGCTGGCGTGGTGTCCACTGTTAGCGGGGCTTTGGTTTTGTATGCCATTGCATTAACTCCTTAACGGTTTGTTGTTGAGATAATGCAAATATAGAATTTTCGGTATTAGGTCGGGTAACTCACCTTAGGTAAAAAAATACCCTACCTTAGGTAGGTAGGGTATATATAAATCAATAAGTTACGACAAATTATTTTTTAGGCTCTTTGGCTCTTTGTTGCCCAAAATCTTTTAAAGGGGTGGCAATTTCTTTAATCCTACTCATTGCCGTATCACCTCTTTTCACATATTCATAAGCTGTATTATTCTTTAGCCATATATTAGCCTTGTTGGTGTGGCTATCGCTGTCTTTTGGGTTACGGTGGTAGAGGTCAAGCCATAAATTAAGTGCGTGTACTAGGTCGGGGGCGTAATTGGCGTTTGTGCTATCAAATACCAATGCTAACGGCTCACCATCTGCGGGCGTGTCGCTTTGGCTTGGCTGGTTTGCCTCCAGTTTGGCTATTTTGGCTTTAAGGCTTTCATTTTCTTTTTGGTATTGATTTGATTCTGTTTTGACTCTATGTAATTCTGCAATATGGAAGTTATAACTTTCCAATCTATCAAAATTATTTTGCTGTAACTTCTCTTGCAAACTAGCTATTGTATCGGTTGCGCTGGCAAGCTGGGCGTTAAGGTCTGCCACCTGTTGCGATAACTGGCTATCGGTTGGCATGGTTTGGGTTATGGTGGCGTGTCCGATTTTATCGGCTGTGACGGGTGGCAAGTTGTCATTAAAGCCTTTATAAATCCAATCCAATGATTTTAAATACTCTTTAACTTGTTCTTTGGGTATCTCGTTTTGTGCATTTGGTTTTAATATCCCTGCATTTACTGCCTTGTTCACCAACAAATAAACCTTGTTAAAATCATCATCATTTTGGTTATACGCTGGGTTATAGTCCACAATAAAGCAAGTTAAATCGTGCGGGGTAAATGTTTCAAAATACCGCATTAACTTTTGATTTTCCCCTAATTCCATAGGGTTATCATGTGGCTTTCTCTCGCCCTTTTGGGGTTGGCTTGGTGCTACTGGTTCGATAGCTGGCAATTCGGATTTTTTAAAGTAATAATTACTGTTTCTAAAACTATAGCCTAACTTATACTCGCTAAATTGCTGTGCGTGTGTCTTTTGATTGTTTTCCAAAAACAATTTTATTTCTCTTAGTATTGTTTCAACATCAAAAGAGAAAGTTGAGTTATCAAAATTGCAAGTAGCTTTATAAAAATTACCATTAGATTGCTTGCTATAAATATCTAAATTGTTATGCTGGTTTTGTAAATATTCAGTAGTTGCTGATAAACTACTGTTATGTTGTTTAGCTAACTGTTCTATATATTCAACAATCAAAATATACTGGCTATCCTTTTGGGCTTGCCATTCGTCAAAAGTTCCCATCATTCGCACCTTACGCACCAATTCAAAATAGGGGCATGGCGTGGCGGTCAAGGTGCGAAAATAACCGCCTTCGGTAGCTACTCCTAGCCATGCAAACTGTATCAAAATCCGCTAAATTTAGCGTTTTTTTGAATGTGTAATTTTCATCTGTAACGTGTTATAACCCTCACTTTTTACAGTCCTAAATCATAGCCTTATCAAGCGATAACCCCGCATAAATAACGCCTTTTGTAGGTCGTTTAGTGGTATAAATGGATTGTCTAAAATATCGCCTAGCTGGTCTATCTGCTCATGGGTCATCACCAAAATATGCCCGTTTTGGGTGGGCTTAGTGGGCGGCTTGGTGGGCGTGGCTGGCAAGGTGTTTTTATTGGCTGGGGTAGTATTCATTATTCATTAACCGCCTGTCGCTTGGCTTTGGCTTTATCCAAGTAAATAACATTATCAATCTTGCCCGCCTTAAGCTGGTCTAGGTAGTTCGCCCAATCGGTTAACATGGCTCTGCGCTGGTCTAGCATATCCATACGGCTATACGCTCGCCCGTAACTGTTCATCATTCTATGCCCTAATTGAAGTTCGGTTATAAGTTCATCATAGCCCAATCGTTCCATTAACATTGTTTTTGCACTGGCTCGAAATCCATGCGGGCTGTGAATGTCTTTATAGCCTTGTCCGTCATTCATGGCTGGGCTGTTGAGTATCTTATTAATTTCTTGCTGGTGGGTGTATTTCTGCGCTTTGCGGTTGCCATTATAGAAAACATATTCCTGCCCGCCTGTTTTGGCTTTCATGCTTTCCAATACGGCTATAGCCTGTGGTGCTAACGGTATGACTAAATCGGTCATATCGTTACGCTTGCCTGCCTTCTGTGGTCTAAATTCCCATTGCTTAGTAAATAGGTTTATATCACTCCACTTCATAGCGCAAATATCACCAATGCGGGCAAAAGTTAAAGCCAGTAATTGCAATATCTCTTTATGAAAAATAGGGGTATCGGCTAGGCTGTCAATGTCGTTTAATAACTTGCCAAACTCTGCGGGCGTGGTAATAGCGTTATGGTGTTTTTCTTTGTATGGTTTTAAAGTCCCTTGTAGGTCGCTGGCTGGGTTATGTTCTATAGTTAAAACCGAATTATACCAAGCAACTTTCAACACAATCCTTAAGCGTATCAAAATTGCTTAGCGTTAAACGAACCTTTTGCTTAATCACTGCCCACAACTGCTCAATTGGATTGAGTTCAGGTGAGTAAGGCGGTAAGTACGTCAGTTCAATATTATAAAGTTCCGCAATTTGCTTTAAATCGCCACCATGATGAAATCTGGCATTATCCAACACCAATACACGTTTTGGATAATTGCCCTTATCATCTTTTGGCAAAGATTGCCCCAACGTGTGTAGCCAGTTTTCAACCGTCACTCGTTTACAACCACCTTCAAAGGTAACAGGAGCGATGAGTTTAAAGTCATTTAATCGCATGGCTCCCATTAAGTTTAAGCGTTTACCCTTATTGGCATCGATTTTGGCATAACAAGGCTTGCCAATAGGCGACCAACTGCGGGTGTAATATTGCCTTTGATAAAATCCTGTTTCATCCATAAATAGGATGTTGTCAGCGGTAAGGCTCAAGGTTAATAGCAGTAAACCCAGCATCAGTTTAAACCCAATTTGCTTTAGTAAATCGGCTTGCTTAAAGAGCGGGGTCTTTTTTTAAAGCTCCATTTGATTCGACGCAAGGTTTCTAAAAAGGCATTATAAGAAATATTGATATCAGGATGGTCTTTTAAGTATTGTTCTCTAAGCTGTTTTGCGGTGTCAAATTCCTGAGCGTTAACGTAGCTCTCAAAGGCGATTAGGTCTGTGATAATGTGTTTTACGCCAACAGGGGCAAAGGGTTTTGGCTTGGTATTCCCTTGTTCTTGATAGAGCTTTATCCAGTCATCAAGGGTGTTGCGGTTGATTTCAAATAGCCTGGCTGTTTGGCTTTTGTTGCCTGTCTTTTGCCAGTGGTTGACGGCTCTGTCTCGTAAGTCTTGGTTGTATATTTTGGGCATGGTGGTATTGGTTTAAAATGCTTATTATATTACAGTTTTAACTATATGACTTGGTGAACTTTGGCTATTTGCAAAATAGATTTTAATACGCCTTTTACCCTTGTCCCTTTGGCTGGGTGCGTCCTTTGAATACCATTAATAAAATCTATCACGGTGGCGGGCTTGATATCCGTAACCAACATATTGCCTAATTGTTTTTTAATTGGCTCAAGGTTGCGCCCTAACTTTGGATAGGTAACGGGGCTTAATTTCTTATCTAGCTGTATTTGCCACCATTTGCCAATGAAGTAATCTAACGTGTTTTTGCGCTCTGCTATCTCTCTTTGCTTTTCGGCTTGGCGGTGTTCGATAGGGTCTAAACCTCTACCCAATAAGGCTAAATTGTCGTTATAGGCTTGCTTGGCTTGTGCAAGGGTAAAAGCTGGGTATTGTCCTAGTGTGATTGTAGGGCGTTTACCTTTCAAAATAGGGTGGCTGTATCGGTGCTTAAAAGTAGCTGTCTTTTTGCCTGTCCTTTGGCTCACTTCCACACTAAGAAATAAGCCACTAAAACCCGCCATTGAATAGGGTGTTGTTTTGGTGGTTTCCTTAATTGCCTTTTCTATTTGGGTAACGGTTTTTAAACCTTGAATAGCCATGATAAACCCGCTTAAATTTAGTAGCCAATTTAGTAGCCAATTACTAAAATTTTTGATGAATTTAGATAGAATTTATTTTTTGTAACTGGCTAAATCATGCCCGCCTAACATGTCTAAAAATTCCTGCTCGTACTGTTCCGAAAAGTCCACCGCCTAACGTGCCTAAAAATTAACTTCCCTACTAGGATAATCAGCCTTACATGGGGTTAAATTTCAAAAGGCTATTGCATGGGGTTTGTTTTGCAAATAGCTATAAATCTACTAAACCATATAAAGGGCTGTTACGCTCTTTTTCTCGATATTCTATAGCCCTGCCACCGCCTAACAATTTGGCTTTTGATAAAGTACATGACAAGGCGGTCTTGTAATCGTCATTATCTAGGGCTTGCTGTCTAATCTCGTTAATCTCATCTAGTAGGTTATCAAGTGTGATAGTGTCTTTGGTCTGCATGGTTATAACTCTCTTTGACTGGGTAACGTGATATTCATACGTTGGCAAGTAACGCCTAGTATCTGCTCTACTAACTTGGTATGTTGCCATGTCAATTTAAAATAGGTTTGGTGGTGCATACCCTTAGGCTTTGCCCCATGTCCGTTTGCTATGCCTTGCTGCCACCCTAAG
>ENA-OOKF01000087-OOKF01000087.1-human-skin-metagenome-genome-assembly--contig:-NODE-87-length-14757-cov-5.510611_pt1 | contig 14757 bp, 15 predicted proteins | sample MGYA00248881_ERZ501000 | MGnify/ENA primary metagenome ERZ501000 (study PRJEB25958, sample SAMN03398534) | human skin metagenome | study: EMG produced TPA metagenomics assembly of the Human Skin...
CACCAGCGGGGACCTCATCTGGCCACCAGTGGGGACTTTGTCACGGCCATGGACAGACCTGGCGACGGCTCGGCGGGGCGCGATCGTCTCGTGCGTTGGCGGACTACGGGAGCTTGGACGCGAGGACGTCGGCCGGCAGGATCTCGGGTGCTGCGCCGAGGAGGTGCTGGTTGGCCATCAGGGCTGCGACGATGGCGCCGTTGGCGTGGGCGTCGCGAGCGGCCTCGTCGGGGAATGCATCGAAGATCCAGAAGGTGTCGGCGTCGGTCCTGGCTGCTGACCACCACGCACGTCGTGCTGAACGGTGCAGCCGAGGAAGTGCGCATCGGCAGGCTCGATCCCGACGACGCGCCCTGGTTCATCGACGCGATCCTGCTGCCGGCCTTCACTGCAACGGAGACGGGAGAACGATGAGCTCTCCTCGGATCGGAATCATCGGCGCCGGCGCGGCAGGAACCTCTGCCGCGAGAAGTCTGCACACTTTGGGAGCCGATGCCGAGGTCGAGCTCTTCACCCGTACCTGGCGTGCCGGACCGGCCGCAGATCTCAGGCATGGACGAGCAGTACTGAGCTGCCTCGTCTACAGCAGCAGTGGCGTCTCCAGAGCCGTCCACAGGGGGCCTGCGAGGATCCCGAGTGCCAGGCTCGCGGAGGCAGCGGCAGCGGCGGTGGCCGCGGGCCAGATGGCCTCCCCGACCAGGCGCGGAGCTTGAGGAGAGTCCGGCACCGGACGGGCAAAGACGGGGCCGAACCAGCGCAGGTAATAGAAGAGGCTGAGCAGGCTGTTGAGCATCACGACCAAGGCCAGCCAGCCGTGTCCGCCGTCCCAGGCGGCGGTGGCGGTGGTGAGCTTGCCGACGAACACGGCCGTCGGTGGGGTGCCCACCAGTCCGAGCAGCGCGACGAGCAGTGCCAGCGCGAGCCCGGGGCGGGCGCGGGCTAGGCCGCGGTAGGCGGTCAAGTCCCGGTACTCGGGAAGGGCCGCGGTGACGGCGAAGGCGGCAACGTTGGTCAGGGCGTACGCGGCCAGGTAGAAAAGGAGCGAGGGCAGGGCGAGATCACTGCGCCCCGCGGCGGCCACGGGCACGAGCAGGAACCCGACCTGGGAGACCGTCGACCAGCCCAGCAGCCGGCGTGGATCGCGCTGCCAGTAGGCGGCCAGATTGCCCAGGAACATCGATGCCGTGGCCAGTACCGCCACGACGACCAGCCAGGACTCGTTCCCGGCAGAGACCATGGCCATCAGCCGGTACACGGCCACCAGCGCTCCAATCTTGGGCACGGTGGTCAGGAAGGTCGCGGCGGTGACACCGGCACCTTGGGCGGCGTCGGGCACCCAGAAGTGGACGGGCACCCCGCCGGCCTTGAAGAGCAACCCGACGAGCACACACAACACGCCTGCGCCCACGGCTGCGCCCGGCGCCCCAGGCAGTTCCTCCTTGAGCCGGGCGTAGTCGGTGGCGCCGGTCAGGGCGTAGAGCACGGTGACCCCGAGCATGAGCAGGATGCCCGAGAGGGCCCCCATGAGGTAGGTCTTCAAGGCCGCCTCGGCCCCGGTGCGCCCGCCGGTGAGTCCCACGATCCCGTACAAGGGAATGCTGGCGAGGAGGAATCCGACGATGAGCACGAGCAGATCGGTGGTTCCGGCCAGGACCATGACCCCCGTGGTGGCGAAGAGCAGCAGTGCGTAGGTGTCGGACTCGCGGGCTGCACCAGCGATCTCCCCGGAGGCCACGCCCAAGATCAGCAGGGTGGTCAGTGCGGCGATCACCCGGGCGGCGCCGGTGGCGGTGTCCACGGCAAAGGTTCCGGAGAACGCGGTCTGAGCGGGCCCGGCCATGGCCAGGACCGCTGCGGTCGCGGCGCCCAGCAGCGCGAGGGCGGCCACGGCGCGGGCGATCCACTGACGGTCTCGGGGGAGGAATGACCCGCCCAGCAGGACGATGAGGCCACCGATGAAGGTGGTGATCTCTGGTAGTAGCAGTGCCGGTTGCATCTGCATCGAGCCGTCCATCCGCTATCTCCCGACGAGGTCGACGAGGGCGGCGGAGGCCGGCTCGATCACCCCGAGCAGCACCTGGGGCAACACCCCGATGAGCAGCGACAGGGCCAGCAATGGACCGACCGACCACAGCTCCCGGCCGTGTAGGTCTGCAAATCCGGGCGATTGGCCCTGCGTGGGGCCGGTGAAGACTCGCTGCAGCGCTAGCAGGAACAAGGCGGCGGTGACCAAGATGCCCGGCAGAGCGATCGCGGCGACCGGGGCGACTGCGATGCTGCCGGCAAAGATCTGGAACTCAGCGATGAACCCGGACAATCCGGGCAGGCCCAGCGAGGCGAACGCCGCCACCGCGAACAGCGTCGCGTAGCGCGGTGCAGGCTTGGCCAGACCGCCGTAGGAACCCAAGTCGTAGGTGCCGGCGCGGGTGTGCATCACCCCGGCCAGGAGGAAGAGCGCGGCGGTGATCAGCCCATGGCTGACCATCTGCACGACCGCGCCGGTGACTGCCACCGAACGGGCTTGGGCGGAGTTGTCGACGACGAGGCCGACCGCACCCAGGGCGAGGACGATGTAGCCCATGTGGTTCACGGAGGTGTAGGCGATCATCCGTTTGAGGTTGGTCTGGGCCAGTGCCACGAACGCTCCGTACAGGACGGAGACGATGCCGATCACCACGATCGCCCAGGCCCATGCGCGCCAGGCCTCGGGCAGGATCGGCATGGCGATGCGCACGAAGCCGTAGGTCCCCATCTTCAGCAGCACGCCTGCCAGCACGGCCGAGCCGGTGGCCGGTGCGTCGGTGTGGGCTGGGGGCAGCCAGGTGTGGAACGGCACGGTGGGGGTCTTCACGGCCAGACCCACGAGGATCGCCGCGAGCACCAGCCCTCCGGCCAGCGGGTTGTCCTCCAAGGGCGCGGCCGCGACGAGCTCGGGGATGTCGAAGGTGTGCGGATCCGAGGCCACGTACAGCCCGATGAATCCCAGCAGCAGGGCGAGAGATCCCAGGAACGTGTAGAGGAAGAACTTCAGCGCGGATCGGGCGGCGTTCCCGTGGCCCCAGCCGGCGATCACGAAGTACATGCCCACGATGGACAGATCGAAGAACACGAAGAACAAGATGAGGTCGGCGGCCACGAACACCCCGAGACTCACGCCCTGCAGGAACAGGAACAGTGCCGTCTGCGCGCGGGGCCGTTCCCAGTCGCGAAGGGCGTAGACGGCACAGGCGAAGAAGACGACCGCCGTCATGGCCACCAGCGGCAACGACAGCCCGTCCACGCCAACGTGGTAGCTACTGCCGACCCCGGGGATCCACGGCACCTGCTCCTCGAAGGCCAACCCATTCGATCCGGGGTCTTCGTAGCCGGCCCAGAGCACGCCGACGAGTACCAGTTCCACGGCGCTTACCGCGACCCACACCCACCGAGCGGCTGCGGCGCCGAGCGTGGGAACCGCAGCCACGACCGCGGCGACGACCAAGGGAAGGAAGACGATCAGACTCAGCATGCTCAACCCATCACGGAGTAGACGGACCAGACCACGGCGCCTGCGGCGAGGACGGCGACGGTCTGAAGGAAGTACTGGTGGATGGCCCCTGTCTGCGGGGCCCGTGCCAAGTGTCCGAGGCGGCGGACCCGTCCGGCGACGGATGCAACGGCCCGGTCCACCACGACGTCATCGACGCGCGCGGCGACCCGCGCCAGCACAAGGGCCGTCCCAGCCAGGGCATTCACGGCCCTGTCCAGGACGTGGTCGTCGAACCGCGCCAGAGTGCGTGCCAAGGTCAAGGACGGACGCACGACGACTCCCTGCGCAGCCGCTTCCAGCCCCAACCACCCGAGCGCCCATCTCGGCGCAGGGATACGCAGCCGCAGCATCAGCAGCACCACGACCACCGCGATCACGGCAGAGACGGCCAGTTCGACAGTTGGGACCTCACCGTGACCGCCCACTGCGTCGGCGAGCAGGCCACCGATCGGAGGCAGAGCGAGCACACCCAGGACGGCCGCACCAAGGGCGAGCATGACCAGCGGCGCCTGCTCCCAGGCGCTCACCTCATTGGCGCCGTCAACCCGGACTCCCGCGTGAGAGTCGCGCCGCCAGATCGCCCACAGTGCCTTGCCGGCATAGGCGGCCGACAATGCCGCGGCCAGTAACCCTGCGGCGTAGAGCCACGGGGATGTCTCGAGCGCAGCGGTGAGCACGGCCTCCTTGGTCGCCCACAAGGACAGCGGCGCGACCCCGGCCAAGGCCAACGCCGCAACGCTCGCGGCCACACCCACGACCGGCCACCGACGGGCGACACCCCGTAGTTTCGTGAACTCCTCGGTGCCCAGTGCCGTCAGCCACGCACCCGCGGCCAGGAACAGCAGAGCTTTGACCCAGGCGTGCGCCACCAGGTGGGCGGCGCCGCCGCTGACTGTGCCCACGCCGGCGGCGAGCACCACGAAGCCCAGCTGGGCGGCCGTGGAGGCGGCCAACAGCTGCTTGAGCTCCCGCTGCGCCAACGCCACGATCCCCATGAGCACCGCCGTGGACACGCCGACCCACGCAGTGAGCGGCCCGGCCCAGGCGGTCGAGGCCAGCAGGGGCTCCACGCGCAACAGCAGGTATCCGCCCATCGCGACCATCGCTGCGGAGTGCAGCAGCGCGCTGACTGGGCTGGGTCCTTTCATCGCTCCGGAGAGCCAGAAGGAAAAGGGCAGCTGCGCTGCCTTGCCCAATGCCGCCACCACGATCCCGGCGGCGGCGACGTGCCGCCACGATCCCTGCGCGGCCGGGAGGTCGGCCAAGGCCATCCCCGTCCCTCCGGCCAAGGCAGCGCCCGCAGCGACGTAGAGGCCCAGGTCGGCCGTGCGGGTCGTGACGAACGCAGTGAGGCCTGCTGAGACGCGGTCAACATCTCGCCACCAGAAGCCGATCAGGGCGTAGGAAGTCGCGCCCATCACCTCCCAGGCGAAAAGCAGTGCCGGGATGCTGGCGGCGGTCGCAGTGACCAGGGCGGCCGCCGAGAAGATGAGCATCAGCCCGTGGAAGCGACCCTGGGACTCTCGAATGTTCCCGGCCGAGAAGACGAGGACGAAGAAGGTGACTGTGGTGATCATCGGCACGATCAGCGCGGCGAGAGCGTCGACGTCCAGCGCGAAGTCAGCGCCCACGATGAAGGGGTACGACACGGCCGGGCGAGTCAGCGCAGTGCCGAGCGCCAGGGCAGTCGCGAGCCCTGAGGTCACCAGAGCAATCGGTGCCGCGGCGCGGTGCGGGCGCAGAAGGGCGAGTGCACCGCCAACGGTGGCTGGGAGCACCACCATGGCCACGAGTGCGGTCTGGGCGCCGGTCATCGGGACAGTTCCTGGGCCATGTCGGTCATGTCCGTCTGCTGCCGGCGATGCAGCAGCGTGGCCACGGCGAAGCCCATGGCCATTTCCACCGTCATCGCGGCCAGCACCACCAGCAGCAGGACCTGCCCGGAAGGGTCCGGGGCGAGGAAGAACCAGAATCCTGCGGCAGCCAGGAGCACTCCGTTGATCATCAGCTCAAGCCCCATCATCACCATCACGACGACCTGCTGGGACAGGGCACCATAAAGACCTACCGCGAACAGTGCGGCAGCCACCACGAGCACGGCTTCGAGGGTCATCGGCCCGCATTTCCCCGTTGTGGGCCCTCGGCCGGGCGACGCTGCAGATCATCGCCGAACCGGTCATAGCGGGTGCGGTGGGCAGCCAGGACCACCCCGGCCACGATCGTTGCGACCATGACCGGCCCCAGCACGGCCATGACCAGCATCTTCTCGCCCATGATCTCCAGACCGAGGGCGCGAGTCAGGTCGTCGGGGGCGGCGCCGCGGCGCTGCGGCCAAGGGATGAGCAGGGCACCACCGGCCAGCAGCACGAAGGCCCCGACCGATGCGCCGATCGCCGTCTTCTTTCCGTGGGTCATGTCCATGGGCATCAGCGCCGGATTCATGCCCATGAACATCACCATGTAGATGGCCATCACAGCCATCTCCATCACCATCATCAGGATCGTGATCAGCCCGAGGTAGCCCTGTTGCAGCAGGAGGATCTGTATGCCCACGGCGATGAACGAGAGGGCCAGTGCGTACGTGGCTCGAGCCATGGAGTCCACCACGAACACGGCGACGCCCGAGGCCACAGCCGCTACGGCCAGCGTCCAGAACGCGACTCCGGTCAGCACGGTTCAGCCTCCCCGGATGACGATGAGGGACACGAGGAGGTCCTGGAGCACGGCCGCCGGGAGCAGCACCATCCACCCGATCTCCATGAACCGGTCCGGGCGCACCAGCGGAATCTTTCGGCGCAGCCACACCAGCACGGCCAGCACAACCACGGTCTTGGCGAGCATCCATGCCCAGCCAGGCATCACCGGCCCGGCGCCACCGCCCAGGAACAGCGGCACGGAGAAGGCTGCTCCGGCGGCCAGGAACAGGTAGCGCCCGGCCTGGAAGACCAGGCGGTCCACAGCCGAGAGCTCGGCCAGCACCCCACCGGCGATGTCTGGCGCCAGCGCGGGGGCGAACGGTCCCCACACGGAGAACCCGGTCACGCCCACCAGGTAGATGACAAACGCCACCGGCATCCACACCACGAACCACAGGCCGTCCTGCGCGGTCACCACGTCCCCGACGCCGAGGCTGCCGGCGGCGATCGCCGGAGCCACCAGGGCGAACATCAGCGGCAGTTCGTAGGCAAGTCCGTGGGCGAGAAAGCGGTAGCCCCCCACCAGGCTGTGGGTGGAGTTCGCGCCCCATCCCGTCAGCCACACCAACGCCCAGACCATGACGTCGACGACGTTGAACCACACAATGCCGACATCGGGATCGGCCAGCACCCACCGGCCCATCGGGATCACTGCGACCATCAAGAACGCGCCGACGAACATCCCGGCGCCACCGATCCGCCACAGCAGGGTGTCCGCGGCCACGGTGGTGCGTCGCCGCTGCCGCAGCAGCCGGGCAGTGCGGCTCAGTGGCGCGGCCCACCCGCCGCCAAGGCCGTGCTCGCGGGCCGACAGCACCGCATCCAGCGCCACCGCGAAGTAAGCCAGAGCGCACAGGAGGATGCCGGCCAGCACGGCCCACCCCACAGGAATGGTCACCAGCACACCTTCAGGCATGCCCCACCCCCTGGGTGGCAGCGAACGGTTCCAGACCCAAACTGGCCACGGCCAGTCGCGCGGTGGCCAGCTCCAACCCGACCACCAGCTGCGGCACAGCCTCCCACGGCACTGCGTCGGTCACGGCCGGCGCCAGACCCGCGCCGCCGATCTCGGCCCGAAGCCCCTCCACCATGGACGAAAGACGGTCGTGGGCGTCTCCTCGGCAGCCCTTCGGCAGGTCGTGACGTGCCAGATCGGACTGATCGAGCGGCAGTACACCGCGTAGGGACCAGCGCAGGAGCCACGACTTCCGCACCGTGCGGTGCAGCGCCTCGATGGCCTCTCGGGCGGCGGGCTGATCACCACGCAACAGTGCGTCCCGGGCATGGCGAGCACATGTGGTCGCGTGCCCGGCCCCAGCGATCGCCAACAGTGCCATCACGCCGTCGCACCGCAGCGCAGTGGCTGACGCAGGATGCGCCTCAGGCTCGCTCCCGCCGGAAGTCTGGCCCGAAGCATCGACGATGGACGCCTCGGCATCGACCACGACGTCACCCTGCAGCGAGCAGAGCAGCACCAGACCGGCCGGCCAGAACGGAAGGACAGGACCGAGTGGGAGATGCAGGACATCCATCTCCAGACCGTCCCGGTCCTGACCGCCTTGGGCCAGCGCGATCCCAGCCGGGGCCATATCCATGCCTTCGTGGTCTCCGTGGTCCATGCCTTCGTGCCCGCCGTGGTCCATGCCTTCGTGCCCGCCGTGGTCCATGCCCTCGTGGCCCATATCCTGATGGTGGCCGTGACCCTCAGGGTCCATCTGGCCGTGGTCGTCCGGAATCTGAGGCTCTCGCGCCCGTGCTTGGGCGTCCATCCGGTGATACGGGGTGTCGAGCAGGAGCGATGCGGCGGCATCGAGGGCGCCGCCCACAGCTGTGGGCGAGGGGACGTCGGCGCGCACCCGTGGGCCGGGCATCTGCTCCCACAGGCGCTCCACGAGTTCGCCTAGCTCGGGGCCTGGCACACCGCACACGACCAGCACGTCAGCCTCTGCCGGCGTCCGTGCGGCACGCCAGCCTCGACGCAGCATCTGCTGCTCGAGCTCCGCGCGCGTGAGCCACTGACCCGGTGCCTCGACGATCAGGACACGGGCGGTGCGGATCGCCAGATGGGCGAGCATCCGGGTCAGACCCATCGGAAGACCCCCTCCCGCCATGCCCACGTCACGGCGATGAGCAGTGCTCCCAGGAACAGGAACATCTCCACGACCGCAGAGATCCCTTCCTCGGCCACGATTACTGCCCACGGGTACATGAACAGCATCTCGACGTCGAAGGCGAGAAAGACGATCGAGGCGGGATACCAGCGTGCATGGAACCGAGACAGAGCATGCTCCTGCGGAACCCACCCCGACTGAGCAGGAAGCGCAGTCAGCGGATCGGCCAACACACTCACAGCCCGGTGGAGCGCATAGAGGGACACCACAGCGAATACAGCCACCAGCGCCATGGCCACAATCCCGTACACCGCGATCCGCCCTTCTCGACCTTCAGACAACGAACTCTCGTGAGGCAGCAGATGGATCGACCCTACAAGGCGTCCTCTGCCACGACCTGCGCACTCAGTACCACCTCAGCGGAGTGACCACAGCCATCAGCTGGGTTGTCCTTGAGCGACCACAGGCATCCAGACGGCCCTGGCGCGGGGGTGCCGCACAGTTGCGCGGCACCCCGCGTCGAGGTCACTCGGCTGGTTGGATCTCGCTCTCGACGATCCATTTGTGGTTGGTCATCTTCATGCCGTCCATCGTGAGGTCGACCATGTACACCGTCTCGTCGGTCGAGCTCTCGATCGTCGCCTCGGCGCCGGCCATGCCGGCCATGTGGTCGGCGTTCAAGACGACCTCGGTGCCCTCTGCGAGCGGCGCCTCGCCGGGGTTCTCGAGCTCCTCGTGAACGACCCACTTGTGATCGGTGACCCGCTCACCGCCATCCATGGGCGTATAGCTGACGGAGTAGGCCGTCGTATCGAAGGCGCCCGAGATGGTCGCCTCGGCTCCGTTCATCCCCGGCATGTGATCCGCGGTCAGAGTCACCTTCGTGCCGATGGGATACGTCGGCGAGCTCGCCTCTTCAATGCCCTCCGGAGGAGGCCCGCCATCAGGCTTGTGGCTGCCCATTGCTTCGCTGGTCTCACTGCCGGACGCAGACGAGTCAGACGTCACCGACGACTGCGTCGCATCCTCCTCAGCTGTTCCTCCCCGGCCTGCAAGCAGCGCGACTGCCGCCGCGGCAGTCGCCGCCACGTGAACCCGCCGATTGGCCGTTGTCATGCCATCTCCCTTCTTTCGTGTCCTCCCACGCTATACCCCTAGGCGGTATCGCCTCTGCAGGGCGAACCGGGAAGCCCCTAGCGTCAGTCTGTCCAGAGAGAGGGCGCCATGCTGACCAGCAGTGGCAACGCCGGCATCCCAGCGACGATCCGCTCTTGGGCAATGCCGAGCGTGTTTCGGCATACCTCGCCCGGGTACCACGAACTCGTCTGCGCGCCGCACCGACCATCGTGCGCGCCGCACCATCGGATGAAGGAGCAATACATGCACACCGTGGAACAGATGCTCGATACCTACCCCAAGGACTTGGGTGGCATCGACAGGGCCAAGCTGACCGAGTGCATCCAAGCCTGCTTCGAGTGCGCCCAGACCTGCACAGCCTGTGCCGACGCCTGTCTGAGCGAGGACAAGGTGGCTGATCTCACCCAGTGCATCCGCGCCAACCTCGACTGCGCGGACATCTGCGCCACGACCGGATCGGCGCTCTCGCGCCACACCGGTTACGACGCCAACGTGACGCGGGCCCTCCTCGAGGCCTGTGCAACAGCATGCACGTCGTGCGGCGACAGCTGCGAGCAGCATGCCTCGATGCATGAGCACTGCCGCATCTGCGCCGAGGCGTGCCGGCGTTGTGAGCGGGCCTGCCGCGAGCTGATCAGTTCGCTCACCTAACCGTTTACCCGAGTGCAGCTCGCGCGGCCATCGCTCGTCCGTTCAGCCGGACGTGCGATGGCTGTCGCGCTCAGAGTTCGCGCTGCATGGCCTTGATCTCGGCCTTCTGGGCCTTGACGATGGCCTTGGCCATCCTCTCGACTGCATCGTCCTCAGTCGTGGTGAGAACTTGCTCTGCCATGGTCACAGCGCCCTGATGGTGCTTGATCATGAGGGTGAGCCACTGCTTGTCGAACTCGGCGCCAGTGGCCGACTCGAGTTTGGCCATCTCCTCCTGCGTCATCATTCCGGACCCGTGGTCCATGCCGGAGGAGTTTGCGGTGGGGGCGTCCCAGTCCTCGAGCCAACCTTCCATCGTCTGGATCTCCAGGTCTTGGGCGTCCTTGATGTCCTTGGCGAAGTCACGGACCTGCCCTGATGCCTTGGCGGACGGATCGAGAGCGAGGTCGGCCATCGTGATCGCTTGCTCGTGGTGGGGGATCATCATCTGGGCGAACATGATGTCGCCTTGCCGACCGTCCGCCGTCGTAGAGGTATCGCTGGCGCTCATCGGTGTCTTGTCGTGGTCCATCCCGGACATGGATCCGTCTGAGCCGCTGGAGCAGGCAGCCAAGGCGCCTGCGGTGAGGGTTGTCGCGACCACGAGGGCAGCGCGCCGTCCAGGGGGGGTCATTGGGGACTCCTTCGCAAAATTGTCGAGGACAGGGCCACCCTCACGTCGCGAGATGATGATTCGATCCCGCTTTCGTTGAGGTTGGATGAAGGCCACCCGGTGCCGGTGGAGAATCGGCGAATCGCAGCGCCTGACCTGCAACAGGGATGGTGACGACGAGTCACTGCCCCAACGTCTGGGTGGTCGCTCCTGCGTCCGTGGTGCTGATCACGCGCCCTTCGACAGACGCGATGATCTCCAGCTGCCCGTCACTGGTGCGGCCCGCCCACAGCGCTTCGGCCGGGCCGATGCTCCTGGGGTGGAGGGTCCAGGTCTGGCCGGCGTCGCTGCTGGTTGCCAGTCTTCCTTCGGCTGACGAGATCACGATGGTCTCTTCGTCGGCCCAGGCGGCGAGGACGGCGGTCTCCGGTGGGGCGAGGGAGGTCCAGGTGACGCCGTCGTCCTGGCTCATGAGCAGGCCAGCGCTGGTGGTGGCCAGCAACGTCCCGGACGTGGGAGAAGCGGCCAGTACCCGTGGTGGCGAGGGGATGTCCCGCGTGTCCCAGGTCTTTTTGTCGCTGGTGTGTCGAAGCGTTCCGTCGAACCCGATGACCCCGTTCGGGCCGGCGGTCAAAGCGTGGAAGTCCGAGCGTCCACCGAGTGAGGCGACCTGCCACGTGCGGCCCCTGTCCTGCGAGGTGATGAGACCCACCGGCTGGGGGAGGTCGGTGCCGGGCGCTGGGTGACCGGAGGCGTAGAGAGTGCCGTCGTCGCCGATGGTGAAGCCCATCAGGTCGATGGCAGGACCCTTGCGGACGAGCTCGCCGTCGACTCGATGGAACAAGCCGTGGTGAGTGGCCACCAGCAGGTCGTCGGTGCGTGGGTGACGAGCGATCCCATGAACATGAATCAGGGGCGTGGGCTGCCCGGCCGCGCCGTCCTGTGCTGTGCCCGTCGACGACTCGACGCCAGCGGACTCGTTCCCGGTGTCGGATGTTGAAGAGCAGCCGGCCAGCAGCGCCAGGACAGCGACGGCAGCGACACCAAGGACGCCGCGACGTCGACGGGGCCTCATGCGGTGTACTCCAGGGCGGTCATCATGCCGGCCTCTGCGTGGTAGATGTTGTGGCAGTGGATCATCCAGTCACCCTTGTTGTCGGCGTCGAGGTCGATGGCGAAAGACTGCATGGGGGCCATGAGAACAGTGTCCTTCCTCAGCCCGGAGGGCAGGGCAAAGGTGTGGCCGTGCACGTGCAACGGGTGGGTCATCATCGTCATGTTGGTGGCGTTGATTCGCAGTCGTTGCCCGGCCTGGACGGTCAGGGGCTCGTTCTCGCCGAACGGCGCCCCGTTCATCCCCCACTCGTAGGGCTGCATCGATCCGTTGAGCGTGAGCCGCGTGGTCGCATCGGGTGTCCTGCTGGGCAGTTTGGCTGCCTGGACCGGTCTCAGGTCAGAGCCGACGAGGACTTCTCGAGTGAGTTCTCGTGGGTTGGCGTCCGCTGCGGGGGCGGCGCCGCTTCCGGTGCGGACCAGGGCCATGGCCTGGCCGCCGCTGGTCTTGCCGACCGGCTTGGCCACCATGGGGAAGACCCCGTCGTCAAGGGTGACGATCGCGTCGTAGCGTTCGCCCATCCCGATGTAGAACGCGTCCGTCTCGGTCGGCTCGACCGGGAACCCGTCGCTGTGCGTGATCGTCATCCGATGCCCCCCGAGAGCGACGGTGAAGATGGTGTCGGAGGCGGCGTTGATGATTCGCAGACGAATCTTCTGCCCCGGCTTGGCCGTGAGCGTCTCGGGGTCTGCTGGCGGCCGTCCGTTGATGAGGAAGTAGGGGTAGGTCACGTCGCCGGCGTCACCCCAGGGCGCGGCCTCGTCCATGGCGCCATGGTTCATGCCATCCATCTCGCCGTGGTCCATGCCACCCATGCCACCGGATCCGGAGTCGTTGGCCAAGAGCTTCTCCAGGACCTCGTCGGGCGTGGTGCCCGTTCCGTCGATCCAGTCATCGAGGACGAGGACCCACTCGATGTCGTAGTCGCCTGGCTCGTTCGGGTCGTCGATGATCAACGGGGCGTACAGCCCCCGGTCGAGCTGGACGCCGACGTGGGGGTGGAAGAAGTACGTGCCCGGGTCGGGCGCTGTGAATTCGTAGACGTAGGAGGTTTCTGGCTTCACCGGGTCCTGGGTCATGCCGGGGACGCCGTCGGCCGGGTTGCGCAAGCGAAGACCGTGCCAGTGGATGGTGGTTTCGTCCGGAAGTCGGTTGTCGAGGGTGACCCGCAGGAAGTCGCCGGCGGTGGCCCGCAGAAGTGGGCCAGGCACGGCGTCGCCGTATCCCCAGGTCGAGACGGTGCGGCCCGCTAGATCGAGGGTGATCGGCTTGGCGGTCAACGTCTTGGTCACCACCCTCTGGCCCGGGTCAGGTGAGACCGGCGTCGGAGCACCGAAGATGCCCCGCGGCATACCTGCACCCGATCCTTGGGTGGCGGCATAGGCTCCCAAGCCCGCTGCGCCAGCGGCACCGAGACCGCCGACAAGCAGGCCACGGCGAGTGATGGTGTTCATGTGTCCCTCCAAGCGTCGATGTACCGACGCGCGTCAGCGGCCGTGAATGATCAGGTGACGTCGCTTCTCGTACTCATCCACGCTCAGGTCGCCGCGGGCCAGTCCTTCGTCGAGAAGCGTCAGCGCGTCGGTCCGGGTGGGGCCTGTGGCGGGGCTTCTCTGCCGGGGAAACAGTGCGCGCACGGCGAGCACGACGATCACCCAGAAGGCGAGGACGCCGGCGGCCATGCCCAGCCACATCATGTCGCAGCCGTGGTTCCACATCATCGGTGACCCTTTCCTGAAGCCGACCTCCCGGCATGCAGACAGGCTCTGGCGGGAACGTCATGGGTTGGTGGTCGCCGCGTTGAGGTTTGACGAAGATCCTCGTCGATTCGCCGCTGACGTCCGCTGTGGTGAGGCCCTCGGGCGAGACTGTCTGTCGTGAGCATGCGAACCCCTGTCGAGCCGTTGGCGAAGGTGCTCGTCATCGAGGACGAGAAGACGCTGGCGGAGATGATCGCCGCCTATCTCGCCCGCAGCGGGTACCAGACCGCTGTGGAGCACGACGGCGTCGCCGGAGTCGAAGCAGCACGAGAGCAGTCCCCAGACGTGGTGATCCTCGACCTGGGACTGCCCGGACTGGACGGCATCGAGGTCTGCCGCCAGATCCGCACCTTCAGCGACTGCTACGTCATCGTCGTGACCGCCCGCACGGACGAGGTGGACACCCTGATCGGCCTGTCCGTGGGCGCCGATGACTACGTCACCAAACCCTTCAGCGTGCGCGAGCTGGTGGCACGCGTGCAGACGGTCCTGCGTCGCCCACGGGGCGGGGGCCCCGGCAACTCCACCGCTGCGGCAGCCCCGTGGGTTTTCGGCGACCTTCAGGTCGACCCACTCGGGCAGCAGGTCCACCTGAAGGGAGAACCAGTTCCGCTGACACCTACCGAACGGGATCTGCTGATGACCCTTGCCCAACGGCCCTCGATGGCCTTCTCCCGCACTCAGCTCATCGAGGAGGTCTGGGGTGGCGGCTGGGTCGGTGACGAGCACCTGGTCGACGTCCACATCGCTCACCTGCGACGCAAGCTCGGAGACAACCCCGATCTCGCTCGCTACATCACCACGGTGCGCGGCATCGGTTACCGGATGGGGCCCGGATGAACAATCGCGTCAACAAACTCTCCAAGGGTCTGGCGCCTCGATTGCTGGCGGGACAGATCCTGGTACTCCTTGCGGGAGCACTGACCGCCGGTCTCGTCGCCGCCGTCATCGGCCCCCCGATCTTCCACGACCACCTCCTCCAAGCGGGGCACCAGGAGAACGCGCCCGAGCTCGTCCACATCGAGATGGCCTTCCGGGACGCTTCGCTCATCGCCCTGGGCGTGAGCCTGCTCATCTCTCTGACTGGGGCTACCGCGGTGGCCTGGT
>ENA-OOKF01000093-OOKF01000093.1-human-skin-metagenome-genome-assembly--contig:-NODE-93-length-13174-cov-6.576416_pt1 | contig 13174 bp, 9 predicted proteins | sample MGYA00248881_ERZ501000 | MGnify/ENA primary metagenome ERZ501000 (study PRJEB25958, sample SAMN03398534) | human skin metagenome | study: EMG produced TPA metagenomics assembly of the Human Skin...
AACGATGTGGCAAAACCCAATTAGCTACTTTAATGGGGCGTATGAGCAAACGCTCAATTATGGCAAGCAATGTTAGCCAATCAGCTTTATTTAGAACAATCGAGCGTTATAAACCTACTTTTGTGATTGATGAAGCAGACAGTTTTTTTCATGGTGATATGGATTTAAAAAATATCATTAATTGCGGGTTTAGCCGTGATAACCCCTATGTATGGCGATGTGTGGGCGATAATCACGAACCGATACCGTTTGATGTGTTTGGAGCAAAGATTATTAGCGGGATTGGTAAGCTACCTAGCACCGTTATGGATAGGTCAATATCGCTTACTTTGCGTAGAGCCTTGCCAACTGAAAAACGGCAACGGGTTAAAGATATACCCAAAGCAACAACGGAAACTATCAAGGCTAAACTAGCAAGATGGGCAGATGACAACATGGACAGGGTAGCAACAAGTAAGCCCAAATTGCCCGAAACTATCTATAACCGTGAATTTGATACATGGGAAATATTATTCCAAATCGCTAACACTTTAGGCGATGATTGGTTAAAGCTAGTAACGAACGCTTGCCTTGCCATTACCCAAACCGATAGTAAAGAGCCAAGCGAGAATGAGGAGTTACTAAGCGATATCAAAGCTATATTTGAATTGCAGGCGGTGGACAGTATGGCAACCCGTGATTTATTAACCGCCTTAATTGGTGCAGATAGTGACGGATTAACTAAACGATGGGCAACCAGCAATAAGGGGCAACCCATGACCGACAGACAACTAGCCAAGCGGTTAAAAGATTTTGAAATCAAATCAAGCAAAATTAATAAACCAAATGAAACACAGAAACGGGGCTACTACCTAGCAGATTTTGCGGACGCATTTAAGCGTTATTTAGCATAATTTAGCCTTTTACCCCTTTTTATCCGTCCTAACGTCCTAAGCCTTGCTACAAGCGGTTTGGGACGTTTTTTATCCGTCCTAAGGTATTTTATCTAGGACACTTAAAAAACCTTGAAAGCCTTGCTACAAGCGGTTTAGGACGCTAGGACACATAGAACACCCCAAAAACGCTATATTTTGAAATTTCATAGTATTTTATTGGGCGGGAATGATGGGGTATGGTGATTTTAGCCATGCCCTTTTCTTTGGTCAACACTTTAAAGCCAGTATTATCAAGGGATTGAGCCTAAAAATACCCCAAAAAATGCTAATATTGGTCAACACCTCATTAAGCACACCACCACGCCCACCCATTGCCCCATATCGCCACGTTAAGCCATTGGATAGGCAAACATACCACCGACACCACAGGCAAGCTAGAGAAACCGCCCACGCCAAAAATGGCGAAAGGATATTTTGCCTTTCGTTATCAACCATAGGCGCATAGGTAGTTTTTCATAAATTTGTGAAAAACCTAAACCAGCAAGCCAGCCATGTTTATATGAACATACCAAGCCTAAGTATAGGACTATCGAAAATTCGACATTCATAGAGGCATAGTCATTTTCACCATACCCCAAACGCAACCAACGGAATTTTACGTTAGCTGATGATTTATTCATAAAGTTATGAATTAAGCACAGGACACAAAACAGGGCAATAATGAGCCATTACCAACCGAACAGCCTTTATAATAAAGGTTTTAGGGGTGGACACAACCGCAGGCGCATATTAGATTGCTAGAGATATGCAACACTGATGTATGATAAAATACACTAAATTTGCTTAATGATTTAGATATGGGAAAACTAGCCACCACTTCAAGCCTTAGCGATTATCCAAAGATGACGATTACCAGCGTTAAGCACAGGCTAGGACAACACGCCAAAGCAATCAGCATGAACTATCAATTTAAAGGCAAGACATACGGCTATGATGTTGGAATTACCACCTCATCATGCCATTACGGTAATTATCGCTATTGGTTTAATTGTCCTAACTGCAATAAACGTGTAGGCGTTTTATATTGTGCAGGGCTTTATGTATGCAGGCATTGCATTGGTGCGAACTATGCTAGCCAGTTAATGCAGCCGATTGATAAACTATTTCGCAAAGTGGAAAAGATACGCCACCGCTTAGGGTGGCAAGCAGGCATTGCAAACGGACATGGCAGCCGCCCCAAAGGTATGCACCAAACCACTTATGCCCGATTAGTGGCAGAGCATGACATGATAGCCGATACCTTATTAGGGCTTGAATTAGAATGGGTAAGCAAACTACAAACAAAGGTATCAAAGGCAGGGTAAACCATGCAGACATTGACCGACATATTAGACGAATTGGAAGCCGCTAGACAAATGGCGATTGAGGAAAGAAAGCCAGCGTCAATGATACAGGCAAGTATGGCAAAGGCTAAGTTACTTGGATTGGATAAAGGCGATACATTGACGATTAAACACAATGAGCCGCCAGTGTTCAACATTCAGCCAGTGCGACCAGTAACGCAATGGGAAAGAGATGAGTTTAGAGAGATAGCCAAAGAAGTTTTAGCTATGGTTTAACTTGTCGCTTTTTCGATTGGTTAAAACAACAAGATTGCAACAAGATAAACCCCAAGATTACCCCAAGATTTTTTATCCTTCCTCATTTTGAGCAGGGGCATTTTTTAGCAGTTAAAAAAAATATTTTTGTTAAGAAATAAGGGGATTTTGAATAAATGGCTACCAAAACGGCTACCAATTTTATATTAATAGATATTAACTCTAATAGAATCAATAATTTGAGAGAATAAAAAAAACCCATTGCAGGAGGTGAGCAATGGGCTGAGGAAAAGCACAAGTAAGTGTTAAAGGTCTGAAAATTTTTGACAATAAACGCGATTTATCAAAATTGTCCAAGTACTATATTAATAAAAAATTGATAAAAAAATACGCAAGTTGATACGCTATGATTAATAAATTGGGTGCAAAATAATCAACTTTCAAGAAACCTAACAATAGCAAAATTTGCTAATAGTGAAATAATTCTTATTATTGTTGTCGGACGTTATGATAACAATAAAGGTCTAAATTTTTGACTAGCTAATTACACCCTGTTACTTTTGAAGTGTTTTCTATACAATGACATATTTAGTAAAAAATACCATAAAATCAATACGGTAAAGTGGCTTAATTGTTGAAAAATATGACAAAAACAAGCACTATTGGCAAAAAATAATGACATTGCTTTGAGAACCGTTATAATTATTTCAACTAAAATTAGCGTTACGCCGCGCCCTACAACAAGAATGAATGAAAAATCCCATGACTGATAAGCCAGTGACTGACGAGACAGCCCATCCCCCTGTTGCCTCGGGCAGTATTTTTAACTTGCCCAACAACTTGACCATTGCGCGCATCGTGATGATTCCACTGTTTGTGGCGATTGCTTATTGGCCGCCTGCGATGGGGATTGGGCAGAGCGCCATTAGTGACAATGCAATTGCCAATATAGGCATGTATCAGTTTAGTGATAGCCTACTACGCCACTTTTTATTGACGGCTGTATTTGTTTTGGCGGCAATTACCGATTGGTTAGATGGCTACTTTGCTCGCAAGCTCAATATGACATCGGCGTTTGGGCGGTTTCTTGACCCTGTGGCGGATAAACTGATGGTTGCTGCCGCGCTAATTATTTTGGTGCAGTGGCATCCTGACATTGTCATGGCGATTTCAGCGATTGTTATCATCTCACGGGAGATTGCTGTCTCTGCCTTGCGTGAGTGGATGGCAGAACTAGGCAATCGTACCAGCGTTGCAGTGTCATATGTGGGCAAGATGAAAACCACTTTTCAAATGGTGGCAATTACAGTGTTACTGCTCAATTGGGAATCACTTGAGATGACGGGGTATTTACTATTGGTCATTTCAGTGGTGTTGACGTTATGGTCAATGTTTATTTATCTAAAAGCGGCATGGCCCTATCTAAAACAGCCTTAATCGATAACTTTAAAAAAAGCTAATGACGTTAAAAAAATGGATTATTCTAAAACATTGTTAGCTAAAAATTTACCATAAAAAACCCCAGTTAAAAAACTGGGGTTATATTTTTTTAAAGCCAATCATTAAAAGGTTACGGCATGGTTTTCACCCATGTTTTCTGCGGTTTTCCCTTCTTGGACAGCCGCTGATACCATCTTAAACATATCCACCACTGTGTTACCGCTTAACCAATACTGCGCACCGTTACATTCAATGCAAATCACTTGCACGTTAGGATCTTCTTTACCTTTTTCATAGAACGCCGCATAAACTGGGCTCCAAAGCTCATCTAGTTTGGCTTTGTCATTAACCAGCTTAGCCGTACCGTTGATAGATACAAAGTCTTTTTGGTCGCTTGAGGTATAAGATAAGTTGACTTGTGGGTTTTTTTCCAAGTCTTTGACAGTTTCTGATTTGCGATCGCCGATGAACCAAATTTTACCATTTTCTAATTCATTTTTATTGGTGGTCATTGGGCACGCATGTAAATGTTTTTCGTCTGCAGTAATAGTGGTCATCATTGCATATTTGACGCCTTTAATCACTTTATTAATATTTTCAATATGTTGCGCTTTGGTGAGATCTGCCATGAGAATATCCTTGTTATTATATGGTTATTATACGTCTCAAAGTTAATACTAAAAAATTTATTACTGACTTATAAAAAGTTATGTTAAAACTGGGTTAAAGTCGTTAACTTGGACGATAATATCGGCTTTTGTTGTTTAGGTCTGTCGAAAAGCTGCAAATAAATGGTATAAAACCGTTAATGATGTTATTGTAAGGTTACGCAATTGAAAGCCAGTTTAGAAAAAAGACGGTTGAACAACACAGTTTATCGCCATCAAGACAAGTGATAAGCCCGTGGGTTTAATGCTATAATAGCCGCAAATTTTTCTGTTATTTTCCCAACTTTTCCCGAAGCAAGCGGAACTTTCTATGACTATCATCGCTGGACACCCATTTTTAACCGATTTTCAAACCACCAAACTGCTAAATTCCCTTAGCCAAAAAACCAATCTCAAAATCACTCACTTAAAAAGCCAGCAAGTTTATATTTTTTCTAAGGATTTGGCAGAACACGACTATAAAAAAGCGGTAGATTTGCTCAATCATGGTGACGAAATCGCGCTCAATCAAGCAAGCCAACATGAAAACCGAGAGGCGCTGCAAATCATCGTTAGCCCACGTTTTGGTACAATTAGCCCTTGGGCAAGTAAAGCGACGGATATTTTTAACAATTGTGAGATAGCGATTGAGCGTGTTGAGCGCTTGGTGGTGTATACACTCATAGGCGAAAATTTGCCTGAAAAGCTACCGCATGATATCGAGATGATGTTGTACGACCGCATGACCCAAAGCCTATTTTATGACTTGGCAAAGGCTCAGCACTTATTCGATGACCACGAGCCAGCACCGCTCAACCATGTCGATGTGATGGGCAAAGGGCGTGAAGCGTTAGAATCTGCCAACCGTGAGTTTGGTTTTGCGTTATCGAGCCAAGATATTGACTACTTGATGGATGCCTACGTTCATGTGCTAAAGCGCAATCCGACCGATGTTGAGCTCATGATGTTTGCCCAAGCCAACTCGGAGCATTGCCGCCACAAGATTTTTAATGCGCAATGGACGATTGATGGCGAAGTACAGCCAAAATCCTTGTTTGGCATGATTAAAAATACCTTCAAGCAAAATCCCAACGATATTTTGTCCGCCTATAAAGACAATGCCGCGGTGGTAAAAGGGCATGAAGGGCAGCGTTTTTATCCGCTACTAAACAGCGACAACAATCATTTAGCATACGATTTTCACCAAGAGCCGATTGATATCTTGATGAAAGTCGAAACCCACAATCACCCAACGGCGATTGCACCGTATGCAGGCGCGGCAACAGGCTCTGGCGGGGAAATCCGTGACGAGGGCGCGACAGGTCGTGGCGGTAAACCCAAAGCAGGCTTGGCAGGATTCCATGTGTCGCATTTGCAGCTGCCTGATATGCCAGAAAAATGGGAGCACAGCGGAAAAATCTCCACGGCTGACTACGGCAAGCCAGCGCGTATGGCGTCCGCATTAGAAATCATGACCCAAGCACCGCTTGGTAGTGCGGCGTTTTCCAATGAATTTGGTCGTCCAAATCTGGTCGGTTATTTTCGCTCATTTCAATTGGATACCTCAAAAGACCAAGATGGCAGCCAAATGCGAGGCTATCACAAACCCATTATGATTGCCGGTGGTTACGGTAATATCAAACGCAATTTGGTGGAAAAAAATCCGATTCAGCAAGGTGATTTGCTGATTGTACTAGGCGGTCCTGCCATGCAAATCGGCTTGGGCGGTGGCGCAGCAAGTTCGGTGGATAGTGGCGAGCTTGATGAAGGCCTGGATTTTGCATCAGTGCAACGTGACAATGCCGAGATGGAACGCCGCTGTCAAGAAGTCATTGACCGCTGTTGGGCGATGGCAGGAAACCAGCCAGATGAAGATAACAATCCGATTGTGTCGATTCATGACGTGGGGGCAGGTGGTTTGTCAAACGCCATGCCCGAGCTTGTGAATGACCACGAACTTGGGGCGGTGTTAAACTTGCGTAAAGTGCCGTCGCTTGAGCATGGTATGTCGCCAATGGCGATTTGGTCAAATGAAGCCCAAGAGCGTTATGTGTTGGCAATCCGTCCACAGAGCCGTGAGCTATTTGATAGTATCTGTGAGCGCGAGCGTTGCCCGTATGCGATTTTGGGTGAAGCGACGGACGTGCGTGAGTTGGTAGTCAATGACCCACTACTCAACACCAAAGGCGACCAACAACCGGTCGATATGCCCCTACAAGTGCTACTCGGTGGCACGCCAAAAATGCAGCGTAGCTTTAGCCGTAGCACGCCAACACTGCAAGCGTTAAATCTTGATAAAGTCGATTTGGCTGAAGCGGTCAAAGACGTGCTGCGTCATCCAACGGTTGCTAGCAAATCTTTCTTAATCAGCATTGGCGATCGTTCCATCACGGGTATGGTAGTACGTGACCAATATGTTGGACGTTACCAAGTGCCAGTGGCGGACTGTGCTGTTACCGCTTCTGCTCTCATCCCTGTCGATGGCAATCCGATGACAGGCGAGGCCATGAGTATGGGCGAGCGTACCCCAGTTGCTTTGATTAATCCTGCCGCATCTGCGCGCCTTGCCGTTGCCGAAGCCATTACCAATATCGCAGGGGCGAATATCGCCAAGCTATCAGACATTACCTTGTCGGCGAACTGGATGGCAGCCTGTGGTGAAGACAAAGAAGACCAAGCGTTGTTTGATGCGGTGTATGCCGTGGGCGAAGCGCTTTGTCCGGCACTTGGCATTGCCATTCCTGTGGGTAAAGACAGCTTGTCGATGCGGGCGAATTGGTCAGATGAGCAAGCAAACAAGTCTGTGGTGTCACCGATGTCGCTCATTATCACTGCCTTTGCCCCTGTGCAAGATGTCACCAAAACCTTAACTTCAGAATTGCTAACCAGCTCAGCGCTTGGCGAAACCGCTTTTTATCGTTTAGACTTATCAAAAGGTCAGTTCCGCTTGGGTGGCTCAATCCTTGCCCAAACCTTAAGCCAACTCGGTGATACTTGCCCAGATTTGGATAATCCGCAAGATTTAATCAACTTTTTTGACTTTATCCAGCAAGCCAACAACCAAGGCTTAATCACCGCATATCATGACATTGGTGATGGCGGTTTGCTTGCCACCATCACTGAGATGCAATTCACCAGTCGTCAAGGCGTGAAATTGGTGTTATCTGATGACAATTTACTCGGTCAATTGTTTGCTGAGGAACTCGGTGCGGTCATTCAAGTCAAGTCCGATAAGGTTGCCCAATTGCTTGAATTAGCCGAAACCACAGGCGTCAGCGAATTGTTAAGCCTAGTCGGTCAAAGCACCGATGAAGACAGTTTACTCATCCAAACGGCTACGCAAAATTTACGTTTTGAGCGTAGCGAGCTTGAGCAAGAATGGAGCAAAGTCAGCTACCATATCGCCAAAAACCGTGACAATCCCGAATGCGTACAACAAGCCTTTGATTTGATTGGTGATAAATCCCATCAAGGCTTAATCGCCCAAGCCAATTATGATCTCAACCAAGCGATTGAAGCCCCCTACATCAATAGCCGCAGCGCACAGCCCAAAGTCGCCATTTTGCGTGAGCAAGGCGTGAATGGTCAGCTAGAAATGGCGGCAGGCTTTAAACGCGCAGGGCTAGAAGCCGTCGATGTGCATATGAGTGACTTGCTTAAAGGGCGTGTCAACTTGCGTGACTTTGATGGGCTAGTGGCTTGCGGCGGCTTTAGTTATGGCGATGTGCTTGGCGCTGGCGCTGGCTGGGCAAAATCGGTACTGTTCCATGATGAACTACGCATGCAATTTGTGCGATTCTTTAACCGACCAGAAACCTTCTCGCTTGGCGTGTGTAACGGCTGTCAGATGATGAGCCAGCTTAAAGACTTGATACCAGGCGCAGAGAATTTCCCCCGTTTTATCGCCAATAAATCGGCACGGTTTGAAGCGCGCACGGTGAATGTGAAAATTGAACGTACCAAGTCGGTGCTGTTAAAAGGCATGCAAGAGAGCATTCTACCGATTGCGGTGGCACATGGCGAAGGCTTTGCGACGCTGAGCGATACCGATATCGCAGGGATGAGCGCACATGGGCAAATTGTGATGCGTTATGTGGACAGTCTCGGCACAGCAACCGAGCATTATCCGCTCAATCCAAATGGCTCACCGCAAGGGGTGACAGGGATTTGTAGCACCGATGGGCGTGTGACCTTGATGATGCCACACCCAGAGCGCAATTTGATGGCATATAACCACAGCTGGAAGCCTGAAGCGTGGGACAATGACGGGGCGTGGATGCGGATGTTTAGAAATGCTCGGGCATTCTTAAGATAAAAGTTACGATGAAAGTTAACATAGTTAATTTTTTTATAAAAGGATGGCAAAAGCTGTCCTTTTTTAATGACCTAATCCAACCCGCCTAACGCAATAAAGGCTGGGTAATAAAGGCTGTCATGGTGAAAATCTTGGCTCGGTCAAAAACTAGCAACAATTTACAAACAATACACGATAACAAGGAAAAGGTATATGTTATAATAACTTAATCCTACATATACTAAGTTAAGTTTCATTAACAATGCCTTGTAAGCCCAAACAGTTCTTATAACATATCAAGGAAAATCCCATGAATAGCAAACTTTTAGCCACTACCGCTATCGCAGCGTTGTTAGCCACACAATTTGCCAATGCAGAATTAGTCATTTCGCAAAACGGTGAAACGCAAAAAGTTGGTGAAACCGCAGCTCAACCTGCAGCGGTCACAAAAGCGCCTAAAACCGCCAAAGTAGAAAAAGTTAAGCCAAGCAACAGCACCAGCTACAAACTAGACCCAAACCATGCCAATGTACGTTTTGCCATTGACCATTTTGGCACGACTACCAATACCGGCGGATTTTACGGCTTAACCGGTGACATGGAATACAACCCTGCCAAGCGTATGGGCAGCATCAATGTTGATATTCCAGTTAATTCGTTAAATACGGGTAGCGAAGCGTTTGATAAACATCTCAAAAGTGGTGATTTCTTCGATGCTGAAAAATATCCAACCGCTAACTTTAAATCCACCAAATTCCATTTCAAAAATGGCAAAGTAACGAAAGTTGACGGTAACTTAACACTATTGGGCAAAACCAACCCAGTTAGCTTAAAAGCCACTAAATTTAATTGCTACAACAGCCCAATGCTGAAAAATGCGCAAGTATGTGGCGGTGATTTTGAGACTACCATTGACCGCACCAAATGGGGCATGGATACCTATGTCAAAATGGGTTTTGCTAAAGACGTCAAACTCAATATCCAAGTTGAAGCGGTACAACAATAAGCTTGCTTAGCGTTACCCAAAAGCCAATGTTAACGCATTGGCTTTTTTACGTTTTTACGATAGATACTTTCACAAATACTGAACTTTGCCAACACTCTTTGCACAGCTTGATGCAATTGATAAGTTAAAATGTTCAAACCAATGCAATTTTTAACGACTAATAATAAAGGAAAGTTCATGACAGATAAAACTAACAACTTAGGGACACTTGCCAAACTTGCAGGCATGGCAACCACTGCCATTTTGACCAAAAAAGCCTTGGCTAAAACTTTCAGCTTAGGCGCAAAAGCAGTAAGCAAAGAAATCGTCAAATCTAATTCAATCAACTATAAACTCGACCCGATGCACACCAATGTGCGATTTAGCATTGACCATTTTGGTACCTCGACCAATCATGGTGGATTTTATGGCTTGGAAGGCGACATGGTATTTGACCCCGACAATCAAACAGGGCAAATTGACCTTGATATTCCGTTGGAAAAATTGCAAACAGGTCATAAAACGTTTGATGAACACTTAAAAAGTAAAGACTTTTTTAATGCTGATAAATATCCAACTGCCCACTTTACCTCTACCAAATTTATCTTTAAAAAGGGTAAATTACACCAAATTAAAGGCAATTTAACTTTGCTCAAAAAAACTCGCCCTATTACGTTGACAGCAAGCAAATTTAACAGCTATCCAAGTCCGTTACTCATGGCATATGTGTACGGCGGTGATTTTGAAACCACGATTGACCGTACCGATTGGGGGATTGATGGTTATGTCAAAATGGGTGTGAGTAAAAAGGTGAAATTAGTCATTCAAATTGAAGCCGCTCAACAATGATTTTTTGGTAGATAATAAAGGTAATCAAAAAGATCAGCGTTGGCTGGTCTTTTTTTGCTAAGCTGATTGCAAATTTTTAACTATTCAATTTTTAGCTATTCGTTTTTTAACTATTCGATATTTAACTATTCTAAGCCGCTAAGTTGGCTTTAATAAGTCTGCGGTTTGATACAAAACCATACAGCACTATACAAAACGTAAATTTACAGTATCCGCACATAGCTTCATAATTTTCAAAAACCTAGATATCGATTTATTTAATTTATCTTTGAGGAAAACTTATGAAACCATTCAATACCACAGTAAAAAACACCTTATTGGCCGCAGCCTTGGTGGTGGGTTCTGCCAATCTGACCGGTTGTGGTTATAACTCTATGCAAGCGCAAGATGAACAAATCAACGCGTCATGGTCAGAAGTAGTCAACCAATACCAGCGCCGTGCTGACTTGATTCCAAACTTGGTGAAAGTCGTTGAGCGTTATGCCCAGCACGAACAAGCGACCTTAACCCAAGTGACACAAGCGCGCTCACAAGCAACGACTATCAATGTGAGTGCCGATGTACTCAATGACCCAGCGGCTTTCCAACGCTATCAACAAGCGCAAGATCAATTGGGCAGTGCGTTATCGCGCCTAATGGCAGTGTCAGAACGCTATCCCGACCTAAAAGCGGACAAACAATTCCAAGAGTTACAAGCACAGCTTGAAGGCACCGAAAACCGCATTACCGTGGCACGTGGTCGTTATATCCAAGATGTTCAAACTTATAATACTACCGTACGCCAATTCCCAACCAATGTCACCGCAAAAGTGTTTGGTATGCATACCCGTCCAAACTTTACCGTGGCCAATGAGGCGCAAATCTCCACTGCACCAACCGTTGATTTTGGCAATAACAATACCAATACCGCAAATGCGGGCGGTCAGCCAGTGCAAAACAATGGGAACACTGCCAATGCCGGTGGTCAGCCTGTAAATAATTCGGCTACCGCGACAGCGAATCCCTAATTCACCAGTGTTCACTGTATGGTTAAGGTTAATAGTTAAGAAGATTTTTTTAAATAGTCTGCCATCAGTCGGTGGCAGGCTCATTGGATAAGATTTGCAAAAACTGTCAGACTGATTTTTTAATTTTTTAAAATAGTGGTTGAATTGATTACATCATCATAATAAAAAAATTGCATACTTTGAGGAAACACAGGTGTCATTGAATATTGTAAAGACACAGCCCAATTTACAGCGCTCGCATAAACAGCCGCAAAAATTGTCATCACGTTTTTTAGCCAAGCGGTTAGTAGTGAGTACGTTTACTGCACTGACCATCGGCATTGGGCTTGCAATGCCTATGGCTGCCGTTGCAGAAACTGCCACAGCGACAGCCAATTCCGCAACCGTTACCGCTAAGCCCACATTACAAGATCATAGTGTTGAGGACATGGTTGCGATTGCCAAAACCGCACAAACCAATGAAGCGCTCAATGATGCTGTACTCAATAATGATGCAATTAAAGAGACGTTAGGCAATGATGCGCTGCCGATACCAGGTAGCACCCAAGCAACTGGCAATCAGGCCAATAACAATCAGGCAACAGCTACCGCCAATGCCCAAACGACTACGATACCTAAAAAGTCAACCCAAGCCCCTGTTGCCGCTGATAAACTAATCCTAAATAACCCTGTCATTGATGAAGCAAGAATTCTATCTGCCAGTGATAAACAAGCGATTGAAACCAAACTGCGTAGTCTTAATGACCGCGGTTTGGCGCAAGCAGCCGTGGTCATTGTACCAACTACCAATGGCGAGGATATTTTTGACTATTCAATGAAAGTTGCTGATCGCTGGAAACTGGGCAAAAAAGACACCGATCAAGGTCTGTTGATGGTGGTTGCCGTCAATGACCGTAAAATGTACATTTTAACAGGCTATGGACTTGAAGGTACCATTCCTGATGCCGCCGCTAAACGCATTATTAGCGATGACATAACCCCAAGATTTAAACAAGGTGATTATGCCGGGGGTATCACAGCGGGAATTAATCGCATTGAAGAACGCTTGACGACCGATCCTGCTATTTTAAAGCAAGCGGATGCCAATCGAGTCAATACCAATAGCAATGCCCAGTCAAATCAAGAGGGCGGTATACCGCTTATTTTCCTAGGCTTTTTTGGCTTTGTCGCTGGCATGATTTTGACCAGTATATTAGGGCGTTTTTTTGGTTCGATTGCTACGGCAGGTGGCATTGTAACGCTTGGTACAATCTTTGGTGCAGGGTTACTGGGCAGTATGTTTGTGGCATTTATTGTCTTTTTATTTTTGCTATTTCGTGGTGGCGGTCGTGGGGGCCGAGGCGGCAGTGGGGTTGTGTTCCTACCGGGTGGCGGCTTTGGCGGCGGTGGATTCGGTGGTGGCGGTTTTGGCGGAGGTGGATTTGGTGGCGGCGGTGGTGGCTTTGGCGGCGGCGGCGCTGGTGGCGATTGGTAATCAGT
>ENA-OOKF01000097-OOKF01000097.1-human-skin-metagenome-genome-assembly--contig:-NODE-97-length-12175-cov-7.542987_pt1 | contig 12175 bp, 10 predicted proteins | sample MGYA00248881_ERZ501000 | MGnify/ENA primary metagenome ERZ501000 (study PRJEB25958, sample SAMN03398534) | human skin metagenome | study: EMG produced TPA metagenomics assembly of the Human Skin...
GGTGATTTTTACCTTATGTATGATGATTTTTACCTTAAAATCAAAAGATAGTCAACAAGCCGCTGAACTGTCAGGGATGGCACAAACCGTGGGTTATAGCATCGCCATAACCGGTCCGATTGTGACAGGGTGGCTTAAAGACTTGAGTCATACTTGGACACTATCGATGGGATTTTTAACCATTTTAATGGGGCTTAATTGTGTGTTTAGTTGGTTGGCAACGCAAAACAAAGCGATTGAATAGCGAGGGAAAACTCAGCATAACCTTGCACGTTTTACCCGGTGTTTTTATGTTAAAGGCTTGTGTATCTTTCAGCTAAATTGAGTAAAAAATCCTGTTTATTGCCAGCTTTTTATCTATACTGTGAGCGTCATTACCAATGCAATTAACGGCAACTAGCGGCAATAGTATTGGTAATGCTCTATTTTATCTTTAACAACTATATAGCCAATCTTGGTAGCCAATCATGAGATAACTCATGTGATAACTTTGTCTAGTCAAGATTAGCCATCTTATAAAATTAGCCACAAAAAAAATCATCCGAGGAAAATAATATGTCAAACGATAAACGTATTTCAGACGCAATGGAACAAGCGTTAAACAAGCAAATGATGGAAGAAGCCACACAAGCACAGGCGTATATCGCGCTCGGTAGCTGGGCGGAAGTGAACAATTACCCAGGCATTGCAGATTTTTTCTACAAGCATTCAGCTGAAGAACGTAACCATATGTTCAAATTTTTAGCTTATATCAATGAGCGTGGTGGCGAAGCTAAAATTGAAGCGATTCCTGCACCGCGTGACAACCCTGTCAGCCTTGAAACCTGTATCGAAGACGTTTGGCAACATGAGTTAGAAAATTCAAAAAAAATCTATGCACTTGTGGACCAAGCCATGGCAGAGCGCGATTGGGCAACGTTTAATTTCTTACAATGGTTTGTCAAAGAACAAATCGAAGAAGAGGCGTTAATCAATAGTCTACGTGATAAATTTGCCTTGGCATCAAAAGATAAGGCAGATAACCAAAACTTCTATGAGTTGGATAAAGACATGGCATCAGCCTCGCAAGAAGGTGATTTGCCACGTGAAAAATCGGTTGAATAATTTTTGCCGGCATAAAAAAAGCTGAGAATCAATCTCAGCTTTTTTTGTACTTCATTATTATTTAATTTCAGTTTTTACTTCAGTGGCAGCTTAGCTTTTTAAATTAGCTTTTCAAACTAACGTCACTGGCATCGACTGGCAATTGATTGGGTTTTAATGCCACAGGCTGTGATACCAACGCCGCTTTAAATACTTCATCAATCGTTTCTACTGGCTGGATGCTTAAGCCTTGTTTGACATTGTCAGGAATATCAATCAAGTCACGCTCATTGGATTTTGGAATCAACACGTGTTTGATACCGCCACGATGCGCTGCAAGCAGTTTTTCTTTCAAGCCACCGATACGCAGCACTTTGCCACGCAAAGTCACTTCGCCTGTCATGGCAATATCGGGGCGAATGGCAATACCTGTCATCGCAGAGGCTAACGCAAGCGTTAACGCAATACCGGCAGATGGACCGTCTTTGGGAGTCGCACCTTCTGGCATATGCACGTGTATATCTGTGCCTTTGAGCTTATCATAGCTGACGCCTAAGCTATCAGCACGGGCACGAACCACCGTCATCGCCGCACGAATTGACTCTTTCATCACATCGCCTAGTGAACCTGTAAAACTCAGTTCACCTTTACCTTGCACCGCAACCGCTTCAATGGTCAACAGCTCACCACCGACTTGTGTCCAAGCCAAACCTGTGACACGACCGACTTCAGGTTCTTGCTCCGCCAAGCCATAATCGAATTGGTACACACCCAAGTAATCAGCGACATTTGAACTATCGACCGTTAATTTGTGTGCCGCGGTTTTATCTTCCGCTTTGTCTTTGCCCGATGATTCAACGTTTTGTTTCACCACTTTGCGGGCGATTTTGTTGATTTCACGTTCAAGGTTACGCACACCTGCTTCACGGGTATAGCGTTGTACAATCGCTTTGAGTGCCTCATCGGTGATATCAATTTCAGTATCACTTAAGCCATTTTGCTTGATGGCTTTTGGTACTAAGTATTTATCCGCGATGCTGATTTTTTCATCTTCGGTGTAACCTGGCAGACGAATCACCTCCATACGGTCAAGTAGCGCAGGTGGGATATCCATACTATTAGCGGTACAGATAAACATCACTTGTGATAAGTCTAAATCCATATCCAAGTAGTGATCGTTAAAGCTATGATTTTGCGAGGGGTCTAACACTTCAAGCAATGCTGAAGCAGGGTCACCACGAAAATCTTGCGCCATTTTATCGATTTCATCGAGTAAGAATAGCGGATTTTTTACGCCCACTTTTGAGAGTGATTGTACGATTTTACCTGGCATAGCACCGATATAGGTACGTCGGTGCCCACGAATTTCGGCTTCATCTCGCACGCCGCCCAATGCCATACGGATAAACTCACGACCTGTCGCACGGGCAATGGACTCACCTAAAGAAGTTTTACCCACCCCAGGCGGACCTACTAAGCAAAGAATCGGACCTTTTAAGGTATCCACGCGAGATTGCACTGCCAAGAACTCCAAGATGCGGTCTTTCACGTCTTGTAAACCATAATGGTCAGTGTCAAGCACGTCATGGGCTTTGTTAAGGTCGATTGAGACATCACTGGTTTTGTTCCAAGGCGTATCTAAAATCCACTCGACATAGTTACGTACGACCGATGATTCAGAAGAGGCAGCAGGCATGGTTTTGAGTTTACGAAACTCATTTTCTGCTTTTTTACGCACCGCTTCTGGCAAATCGGCTTCCGCTAAACGTTTTTCTAATTCAGCAATGTCGTCATCTTCATAATTTTCACCGCGTTCTTCATGAAGGTCAGAAAGCTCAGATTTTATCGCTTTCATTTTTTCATTTAAGAAATACTCGCGCTGGTTGTTTTCCATCTGGCGACGGACCGCTTCTTGTAATTCTTGCTCGATATTGTGCTCGGCGCTTTGCTGAATCAAATAGTCTGACAACTCTTTGATATGCGCAGTCAAATCATCGACTTCCAAAAAGTTTTGTTTAATCGATAAATTGAGTGAGACACGCGTCGCAATGAAATATACCAACTCTTCAAGTTGGGTGATGCGCTCAGCCACACGAATCAACTCGCGTGAGTTACGTAGGCGATTTTCGGCATATTTGCTAAACAAAGCAACTAACGCTTCTTTGTGCGATTTTTGCGTTTTAGCGGTCATATTGACGGTGATAGGCGCTTTTTCAAAATCGGCCAGTAATACCGCTTCTTCCTCAGCGCTGTCTTGGATGTCGACCAATTTGGCACGGTACAGACCTTCAATCAGCACTTTGATGCAATTTTCGTCATTTTCATGTGGCATGGTATTGACGACACGGCACACCGTACCATATTCAAATAGATTACTGGCATCAATGTCTTCAGATAGTGAGTCTTTTTGTGCCACCACCAATACTTTATTGTCAAATTCATTTTGCGCAAGCTCGACTGCTTTGACTGAAGGCGTACGACCCACAAATAAAGCAATTTGCATTTGTGGATACACCACAACGTCACGTAAAGCTAACAATGGTAGCGTAGTGAATTCTTGCGATTCAGATGATTCTGGATTTGTCATTAAAACATCATCTTGCATATACTATGTCCCCTTAAATAACACAACAAGCAACTGACCATTTGTGAGCAAATGATGGCTTGCTGATAGACTTAAAAATATAAATGGCGTCAATGCAAAAAATTGCAAGGCTAGCGATTCAAAGGGGGAAAAAACAACGAACCGAGTGCGATAAAATGATAACAAAGTGCTAAAAATAACCACTGCAATCCTAGACTTAGCCTAATGCCGCTGTGATATTGATGTATCCTTAGCTAATTTTTTAGGCTAGTTTATATGTCTCTAATTTATGCGTGTCTAATTTATATATATCTAAAAGTCGTCCAAGTCTTCAGAATTCACTCGGGTAAAGGCATCAGCTTGGGTTAAAAGTTGCGTTAATCTAGCGGGATTCATGACACTGGCAATTTCTGCATCGCTTAATTCATTAAGATTTTCAGTTAATTCGGCATTATTAGTTGGTGAATCTGAAGCGGTAGTTGGAATGCTGTCATTGTTTTTTTTATCGTTCATCTAATTATTATCCATTCATTCTTTAGACACCAAATAGCGTCTAAATAACCATAGTTTACTAGGCGTGATAAGGGCATCAAGCGTGATATCCCAAGGATTAGCATTTAATTTTTCAACCAATTGAAAATCATAAGCCCAGCCAATTTTCAAAGGTCGACTTTTGACTTTGGCTAAGGTGCGGTCATAGTAACCGCCACCCATACCCATACGATTGCCAATTTTATCCGCTGCCACTAACGGCATAAACAATACATCAAGCGCCGCTACGTTAAGCATTTTTCCTTTCTCAGGTTGCCGCATACCTAGTGGGTGTTTGGGTAGGCGAGATTGTCGCCAAGTTTTTTGGCTAAATTGGATAAATACGAGCGGCTGATGTTTGCCAGTGACGACAGGTAAATAAATACGATAGCCGCGCTGTCTCGCCCAATCCATCAGCGGTTGGGTAGGCATTTCCCCAAAGGCATCTGCAAAAATCCCGACCTTGACGTTTTTGCCAGTTAAAGCAGGATGCTGTAGTCGGTTTAAACTTCGTCGTGCTTGATAAGCGGCGCGATTACGGTGGCGCTTGGATAAGCGTAGACGTTGTTGACGTAACTGTTTACGCAAGTGATGAGCATTCATAGATTCATAGCGATGATGGAATGGTTATAGATTATAGTTAAGCCATTGATAATAAAGCATGATAATAAATCAAAATCAAAAAAAAGCCAAATGGCTGATTTGGCTAATTAGGTTTAGCTGCTTAGCTATTTATTCACTTATTTATTTGTTTAGACACCCAAACATCCTACCGCTAGTGTATAACCCCTAACAAGTGTCCACTACCTATTATTACCTGTTATGCCATTACCTTTGAAATCTTTAAAAAATAAAGCATTTTTGCGGGCGGTGATACTGGATTTTAGCAGACCTACAGACTCAAACTTAACCAGCAGCGCCTGTAAAAGATGATATGATTGCTGATAACGAGGATGACGGTTTATGTATACGTCTTTAAATTTTTATCTCAAGTCCAATTACCAAAGTTTGGCTTGTAAGTTAGCTCGTTTGTAGTTTATGTTGCATTTTTTTAAATTGCTGTGTTGATAACTTAGGAAAAATTAATGGATGCACTCAGTATGTTGCTTGAAGATATACATTTGTATCAAACTCAGTATCACTATATACACGCCACTGGGGAGTGGTCGTTTGAGTTAGATAAAAAAGATTGTATCGTGTTTTATTTGGTTACTACAGGTGGGATTAGTATTAGGGTCGATGATGTATATCGCAACGCACACGCGCGCGATGTGGTCATGGTGCCAGGCGGCAAGAAACACCTTATTTGTGGTGTGGGGCAATCGGATATTCCATCAATTGACATTGCCCCGTTATTAAGCAACCAGACTGTTGAAACTATCCACTTGGGTAACCCGGTCATTCATAGCAAAGGTGATGAGCCAGCGCAAACAACCGAAATAGTCGCGATTGTGTGCCATTACGATCGAGAGATTACGCGCCCGTTACTCAGCGCTTTACCAGAAATTTTGCCAGAAAGCGAATCAAACGATGAGCAAAAAATGATTATGCTTGATTTGGGTGTCAAATTTTTGGCATTAGAGTCTGAGCAGAACCGACTTGGCAAAATGACCATTATCAATCGTATCGCCAGTATTTTGATGATTGAGTGTGTGCGCAATTATATTGAGGATTTGCCCGAAGCGACAGATAATTGGCTAAAAGCTGTGAAAGATCCTTACCTTGCCAAGGCGTTGGCAGTCATGCATGATCGACCTGAGACCAATTGGACCATTCATAAGTTAGCTGAAGTCGCCGGGATGTCACGCAGTAGTTTTGCCGAACATTTTCGTGAAGTGGTGGGGGTGCCGCCGTTAACTTATTTAACCGACTATCGACTTCGTCTTGCAGCCCGGTATTTACGACTACAAGAAAATAGCATTAGCCGTATCAGTGAGTTAGTGGGTTATGCCTCCGATAGTACCTTTAGCCAAGCATTCAAACGCGTCTATAAAATGTCACCACGAAAATATCGCCAGTCGTTTCGAACCGATGATGTGCATTTTGCTGACAGCTTGAGCGAGCAATAAGTCTGTAGTGGACAACCCTAATTAACCACAAAAAAGCAGGTTTGCTGCGGTTTTGTGGTTATCGCCACTTTTATAGCAAGCTTTATATCTTATAGCCAGTTTATCGCAACTAAGAATGCCCAGTCTATTTTCATAGCAATATCTGTTAGGTTATGTCGATAGGGGTATGATATAGTGACAAGCACTGTCCCATATTTTATCAGCTGCGATTGCCAACATGGAAACTTCAACTACCAAAGGTCAACCTGTCGAAGCACATGGCTTGCACATCAAGCCCAATCCAGAAGACCCTGCGATGGACCATCGTGGTGTTAATTCAATGGATGTTACTAGCCAATACACTGCCGTGTTTCATGCACAAGAAAACGCAGTGACCCAGTATTTTGAGCACTCCCATCCCAACCAACTGTTATTTTATATCTCCAGTAAAAAATCCCAGTTTATTGAAACTAAAAAACTGCAAGTCGCCAAATATTTGAACATGCGCGATAATGTTGGGCTGATGCAACTGCAGCATTTGTTCAATAATTTACATATCGTCGATGATTTGGTGATGTCGATTAGCCATCATTTACCGCCGCAGCGACCGATTGGTTGGCAGCTTGTCAGCCAAAACAAAAATTTAATGAACCTGCCAACCGTAGGCTTGATGCCATCATCAGCTGAATTTCGCGGTCTTGAGCATAGTTTGGCGGCGACCGTGATTGAGTTTTTGGGGGTGGCATGCTATCACAATGACCGGGGTTATTTTGTCGGGCATATTTTAGGTTATCTATTTAGTTGTTATTATTTTGCCCATCTCGGTGTCAACTATTCAGTCACCCCATTAAAAGAGGCGGCGATTCCCAATTACCCTTACCAAGTCATCAATGTGGCAGAATTGGTGAGACTATTGCAATCACTCGATGAGTCGCTCAAAGCGCAAGTTTATCAATTAGCCATCTATTGTGCGCAAATCAGTGAATACGCCGTTGACAAACGAATCGAGAAAATGCTGATTACTGAGGTCAATAGCTTTAACAAACAAGACTTGCGCGATGAGCTATCGGTATTGGTACAATATGATTGCAATGAAAACGAGTCTTTATTTCAGCCTATTAAGCCTTTAAAATAACGCTAATCTTACCCGTTGGGAACTCACATGCCCGCATTTCAGTACAAAGCCATGGATACCCAAGGCAAGTCACACCAAGGTATTCTTGAAGCCGATTCTGCTAGGCTAATCCGCCAACAACTGCGTGATAAAAATTTACTGCCTGTCGAAGTCTCACCTGTACAAAAAACCGATGTCAGTCGCAACCGATTGTGGCAAAAAGGGGTGGGTGCGTATGATTTGGCATTAATCACCCGCCAATTGTCGGTGTTGTTGGCAGCTTCCATACCGATTGAACAAGCGTTACAAGCGATTGCCAAACAAAGCGAAAAACCGCATGTCAAAGCGTTGATGCATGGTGTGCGCGGCAAAGTATTGGAAGGCTATAGCCTAGCGAGCGCGCTACAAGACTCTGGTAATTTTCCAGCGATTTATATCGCCACCATTGCCGCAGGTGAGCGCTCAGGGCATTTGGATTTGATTTTAAACCAGTTAGCCGATTACACCGAAAATCGCTTTGCCATGCAAAAAAAGGTACAAGGCGCGATGGTGTATCCGATAATCTTGCTGATGATGGCGGTGGCAGTAGTGGTGGGCTTGATGAGCTTTGTCGTGCCAAAAATTGTCAAAGTGTTTGAACAATCCGAGCAAGCGCTGCCATGGATCACCCAAGTGGTGTTGACATTGTCTAACCTCTTAACCCAATGGTGGTGGCTGATATTAGGCGGGCTAATCGGTGCGGTGTTTTTATTTGTGAAGTTTATTAAAACGGCGGCAGGCAAAGCCACTTTTGACCAATTTATCTTGCGGTTACCGGTTTTTGGTAAATTATCGCGAAATCTGAACGCATCACGTTTTGCCAGTACGTTAGCGATTTTGGTACGTTCAGGGGTACCGTTGGTGGAAGCCCTAGCCATCGGCGCGGCAGTCACCACCAATACCCATATCAAACATACCATCGCGCGCGCCACAGAAAAAGTCACCGAAGGCGCAAGCCTATCAAGCCAGCTTGAGCGCAGTAATTATTTTCCGCCGATGATGGTACAAATGATTAAAAGCGGCGAGAATTCAGGCGAGCTTGATGACATGCTGACGCGTGCAGCAGCGATGCAGCAAAATGAAGCCACCAATATGATTAGCACGCTATTGTCACTACTTGAGCCGCTGATGTTGGTGCTGATGGGGGTGATTGTCATGACCATTGTGATGGCAGTGATGCTACCGATCATCAATATGAATGATTTGGCAGGCTAAACCCTAAAACCGCCAAATAATTAATGGCTAAATAATCCGACAAAATTAACCAAATCGGTATGCAAATTGTCAAAAAAGCCGTGTAAAATCCTAACACCTTATCAAAAGCGCTAAAAATCTAAAAAATGGAAATTCGTATGTGTTGTGCTCATGTATCAAAAAATCGTCAAGCGGGTTTTACCTTAATTGAAGTCATGGTGGTGATTGTCATTTTGGCAATTTTGGCAGGTCTGGTGGTACCCAAAGTGGTGGGTCAAAGTGACAAAGCCCGCGTCAAAACCACCGAAACGGCTTTATCCAACACCTCAAATGCCATTGATATGTTTAAAGTGGACAATGGTCGCTATCCCACCACCCAAGAAGGCTTAGAAGCCTTAAATAAGCCACCACAAGGCGCCAAAAACTGGCCAGAGGGCGGGTATATTAAAGGCGGTTTCCCGAAAGATGGCTGGGATAATGAGCTACAATACGTTATCCCAGGTACCGAAGGCAGAACCTATGATTTATTCTCATTGGGGGCTGATGGCAAAGAAGGCGGCGAAGGTCAAGACGCAGACATTTTTGCTAAGTTATAAGTTTGGTGTTTCCACTGGGTTAACGAAATCAGAGTCACGCACTCTGATTTTTTTGCTAGGTTTTTGGACAGGGATTAGCTAAAATTAGTCGTCATAGTATAATTACGTGGCTTAAAACGTATAAATCTGAAACGTATAAATTTAGAACATATGAGAAGTTGTCTTTGAAAAATATATCCCCTATGCCTACGCCCCTGTGTTGTTTTCGAACCGTGAGTCGTCATGTCTCTTTGCTTGGCACGCTACTGGCTGTCACTAGCCTTACTATGCCAAGCGCGCAAGCGATTAGTTTAAGCGAGGTTTTTGGCGGCAGTGACAATCCCAGCTTGACCGCCAAAGACAAGCCGCTACCGGTGCATGAGGCTTTTAAAGTCTATACTGAGCAAAAAGGGCAAGTAGTGACCATTCATGTGGATGTCAAAGCAGGCTATTATGCGTATCGGGATAAATTAACCTTACAATTGCCTGACGGGGTAACAGCGACGCCGCTACAATTTAGTGCAGTACCGACCTACGTGGATGACCCTGATTTTGGTCGGGTGCCTGTGTTTGAACAACCCTTTACTGCCACAACCACCTTGAGCGCGGATAAAGCAATCACCTCGCAACCTGCTACGGTCAAATGGCAGGGCTGTGCCAAAGTAGGACTTTGCTATCCCCCTGAAAAGACCAAATTTGTCATTACCCAATTGCCAGCCGCCAATAAAACTGCAGCAAAAAAATCAGACACAATGACGTCAAAAACGGCGCAAGCAAAAGTCACCAATACCGTGGCGACGACCAATGACGCCGCCCCAACAACGACTCAGCAATCTGCTAGCTTGACCCCTGCTAAAACCGTCGATGAGGCAACTAGCCCACCGTCTGCCAAACAAACGATTTCCGGTGGCAGTACAGCCGCAGCGGGGCAGCAAGTCGCATCGACCACAGTGACCGATGCTTCAGCCACCGATGTCTTAACTACAGCGCAGTTAACGGCATCCGCCCCTGTCGTATCTATGGCATCGTCTCAACCTGCCCAAACCACTGTCATGACTGAACCCGCGGCTTCATCGGCGGCGGTGGCAACGAGTTTGAGCGGTAGCGCTAGCAATCAAGATATTTTTGGATTGACCAAACATAGCGGTGTTGCATTATTACTGTTGTTTTTAGCAGGATTAGGGTTAGCGTTTACCCCTTGTGTGTTACCTATGCTGCCGATTGTAGCCAATATCGTTGCCCGTCAACATCGTCCATCTGCCAAAAAAGGGTTATTACTCACGGGCAGTTATGGTTTGGGTGTTGCCACCAGTTATGGCATTTTGGGCGCAGTGGTTGCGTTATTTGGGCAATCTTTGGGTATACTAAACTGGCTACAAAACCCTGTCATTTTGCTAATTTTTGCAGGGTTATTTATCCTGCTTGGACTGTACATGTTGGATGTCATTCGCTGGCAACTGCCGCATGCGCTTCGTGTTAAGTTCCAAAAAATCAGCCAAATTGGGGCAAATCGACTCGGTAGCTTAAGTGGTAGTTATTTGACGGGCTTGTTTTCTGCACTGGTTGTCTCCCCTTGTGTGACGGCACCCCTTGCAGGTGCGTTGGCAGGTGTGGCAGCGCTGGGTGATCCTGTGATGGGGTTTGCCGCATTGTTTTTATTGGGGCTTGGGCTATCCACACCGCTCATTTTACTGGGCGCCACCCAAGGTAATTTTATGCCAAAAGCAGGCGAGTGGATGAACTGGGTCAAAACCAGTTTTGGTTTGCTGTTATTTGGCGTCGCTTTATTGATGATAGAGCGTATATGGCTATCAAGCTGGATGCTGATGCTATGGGCGCTGTGGTTTGCTGTGATTGGCTTATGGCTGTGGCGCTGGCAGGGCAAAAAAGGTCAACTACTCACTCAAGCACTAGCATTGCTAGCAGGCATTTGGTCAGCGTGTCTGGTGATAGGCACTGCCTCAGGTAGTCAAGATAGTTGGCAGCCGCTTAACAAGCTTGTGAATACTTCAGGGCAATCGGCATTCACGGCAACAAAGACCACCCAAACGATTACAATCACTAAACTGTCAGAGCTTGAACCCTTGCTTACGCAATATCCAAAGCTAGTCGTCGATGTCACCGCAGAGTGGTGCATTGAATGTCGTATCATGGATAAAATTTTTGCCAACCCGCCGCAAAGTTTAGCCAGCTGGCAAGTTGTCAAACTCGATGTGACTGACAATACGCCGGATAGCCAAGCAATCTATAAAAAACTAGCCGTGTTCGGTCCGCCTGTATTGTTGTTTTACCAAAACGGTCAACTGGTAGCAAGACAAAACGGTGCAGTCAAACGCTCTGATTTTGAGCAACTTTTGTCCCAATTAAATTAACTCTAAACTCAGTTAAAGAAAATTCAGTTCAAGAAAACTCAGTTCAAGAAAACTCAGTCAAATGATTCATTGACCCATTCAACCATAAAGGTTAAATAAAAATTGAACTATCACTTAGCAAAGTCTATAGCCATCCCGTTAACTTTCGGGGTGCTAATTTTTGTCACTGGGTGTTCCCATGAAGGCAATGCCGACCAACAGCCAAGGCAAAATAAAAGCCAAAACCAAAGCGGAAATAGCCAGTTAGCAAGCCCAAATTCACCGTTAGTGGACTCAAAGTCCAATCAACAGACGGCTAAAAATTCAGCAAGTTATACTGACAAAAAACGTCAGGCAACAAATATTCAATGCAACAACGCCGTCATTAATCAAGCTTATCAAGCCAAAAATCCCAGCGTTAAACGACAGGTATTAGGGTGTGGTACGGTGATTAAAGTGCTAAAAGACGATAATGAGGGTAGCCGCCATCAAAAATTTTTGGTCAAAATTGATAACTACCCAAACATCACGGTGTTAATTGCCCATAATATTGATTTGGCACCGCGCATCGAGGGTATTCAAGCCAACAATCCCATTCGTTTTTATCCTCCGTTGCCGTAAAACCACCGACTTTAGGCGGTGGATATAAGGCAACT
>ENA-OOKF01000098-OOKF01000098.1-human-skin-metagenome-genome-assembly--contig:-NODE-98-length-12158-cov-8.207387_pt1 | contig 12158 bp, 10 predicted proteins | sample MGYA00248881_ERZ501000 | MGnify/ENA primary metagenome ERZ501000 (study PRJEB25958, sample SAMN03398534) | human skin metagenome | study: EMG produced TPA metagenomics assembly of the Human Skin...
ATCCCAGTTGACTAGACGTTTACCGCGATAAATCAGTCCATCTTCGTACAGACGCACGAACACTTCTTTGACGGCATTGGACAAGCCATCATCCATGGTAAAACGCTCACGGCTCCAGTCCACCGAGCTACCTAGACGGCGGATTTGGCGGGTGATGTTGCCACCGCTCTCGGCTTTCCACTCCCAAATCTTTTCAAGGAATTTTTCACGACCTAAATCATGGCGTTTGATGCCTTGGGCGTTCAATTGACGCTCAACGACCATTTGCGTGGCAATCCCTGCGTGGTCGGTGCCTGGTTGCCAGAGGGTGTTTTCGCCCAGCATTCGGTGATAGCGGGTAAGCGTGTCCATGATGGCATTGTTAAAGCCGTGCCCCATGTGCAGTGAGCCTGTGACATTCGGCGGTGGCAGGGCAATAGAAAACGATTGTTGTTTATCATAGCTTGGCTGAAAGTAGCCTTTGTCTTCCCACACTTGGTACATGCCGTTTTCGACGTCGCTTGGGTTGTAAGCGTTTTCTAAAGACGTTAAGGCTTGGGCGATTTGATGTTGCGTGCTCATAGATGGTCAACTTTTACAATAAAAAAGAAAGGAATGTCAAAAAGGTAATTAACGGATTTTACCGTAAATTGCCTAGATTGTAGAGTATTTTGTGGGTAAGATAGCGGTTGATAAAATAATAAATGGGTTAATAACTCGTAAGGTTTGCGTTATGCACTTAGACTCTCTAAAGATTAAGAACTTTCGGATTTTGGAAGATGTGACGATTGAGAAATTGGGTCATGTGAATTTGATTGTGGGAAAAAATAATTCGGGGAAAAGTACTGTTCTTGAAGCCTTAGCTTTATTAGCAAGTGGGTTTAATCCTGAAGTAATGCTATTTATTTCAAATAATAGAAATGTATATCGTCATCTAAATACAAAAGACATAGAATCTAAGGTATTTTCAATTGAAAATATTATAAGTAAATCTAATGAAGACCCCTTTTTGAATTGGACTTATATTGGAAATCAAAGCCATTATTTAACTTTTGGTTATGTTAAGAATGGTAAAAATAATAATTTGGACATAGATAGAGAAAAAGGATATTCATTTACCTATTTTATTGATGATAGAAATTTTATGAACTTTGAAGTCAAAGCTATAAGTAATAGAGCTTTATTTATGGATATGTCCGAAAATTCACATCATATGAAAAAGAAAGCTTTTAATTTTGGTTATATCACTACTAATAACATTGACTTAAATTTGTTTGCTTCTTCATGGGATAAAATTGCATTAACAGATGATGAAAATTTAGTTTTGGAAATGCTTAAGTTGATTGATAGCGATATAACTAACTTGGCTTTTCTAAGTTTGGTGGATTCTGAAACAAGAATACCATTTGTTAGACTTAAAAATATTGAAAGAAGAATACCATTACATCAAATGGGTGATGGAATTTTCAGACTATTACAGATTATTTTAGAAATTCCAAAGTCAAAAAATAGTATCCTTTTAATAGATGAATTTGAAAACGGACTACATTACAGCGTTCAGCCCAAAGTTTGGGAACTTATCTTTGAACTCGCCCACCGCTTTAACATCCAAGTATTTGCCACTACCCACAGTTGGGACTGTATCGAAAGTTTTTCCCAAGTCGCCAAAGACCGCACCGACATGGAAGGCGTACTATTTCGCATGGGTCACAGCGTCCGCAAATCTGATAAAGGCAAACTTATCGCCACCGTATTTGATGAAGATGACTTATACAATCTAACCAAAATGAATATTGAGGTTAGATAATGATAAAGCACCTTATTGTTGAAGCAGAATCAGATAAATTATTTATCCAAACTTTTTTGCGTCATGAAAATCTAAACCTTCAATTAAACATTGACGTAGCAACACCCCAAGACCTTGAGCCAACCGCCTACACGACAAAACAAGCAGTATTGCAACAGCTGCCAAGGTTAGTAAAACTTTTAGAAACAGGACAAGTAAGCCATATTGGTATTTTGGTTGACATGGATTTTACTGATAAAACCGATATTAAAACCCAAAATCTACGGCAAATTAGCGAGCGATTAAACCCATTAGGATTTTATCAATTCCCACAACAAAATGATGAATTAGGTATTTATTTTGAAAATTTAGATTACGATAACCCAATTGGCGTTTGGCTAATGCCAAATAATCAAGATGAAGGCTATCTCGAAACTTGGATAAAAATGACGATGCCAACGAATGAACAAAATCATTTTGGACAAATCGAAAACTTTATCCATAGCCTTGGAACAAGCCATTTTAAAAATCCTACCACATCACTGGATAAAGCACGGATTTATACATGGCTTGCCACCCAATCAAAACCCACCCAAGATTTATCAAAAGCCTTGGCACTAGCTGACCCAAACACCGCTACCTACCAAAATTTTAAAAACTGGCTTATTACCACATTTGGATAAAGCAAAAAACCGCCATTTTAAAGGGCGGTTTTTATTAAAATCAATCCATTTTACCAGGCACAGGATTATCCAAAATTGTTTGGGTTTGTTTGGCGCGAAAATCACTGATTTTTTGCGCAAGCGTGCTATCACCAATCGCCAAAATTTGCGCTGCCAGTAGCCCTGCATTTGCCGCACCCGCTGCCCCGATTGCAAGCGTACCCACCGCCACCCCTTTGGGCATTTGCACGATGGATAGCAAACTATCCCAACCGCTTAGGATGGAGGACTTGACAGGTACACCAAGCACAGGCAAATCCGTCTGAGACGCACACATCCCGGGCAGATGCGCCGCGCCGCCTGCCCCTGCGATAATCACAGACAGGCCGCGAGCTTTGGCAGTTTTGGCATAGTCAAACAATCTATCAGGGGTGCGATGTGCCGATACCACTTCACACTCAAAGGGCACCCCAAAATCCGCTAACATTTGCGCGGCGTTTTGCATGGTTTCCCAGTCAGATTGACTACCCATGATGATACCCACTTTGGCTTGACCTTGTGGCGATGGGATGGGAGGTGGTAGCTGGTGTGTCTGGGCGTTTGGCTGACTTGCTGACATGGAAAATTCCTTTTGCCAAAAAATTGACGGACTTAAAATAAAAAAACGTGCATGAAATGCACGGTTAAAACTTAATATAGCATGATTTTTTACCCTTGAAAATCAAAATCTATGAGGTAACTATATCACCACATTGGCGGGTACTCGCGGCTTTTGTTCAGGAGCAAATTGTTGGTGACTGAGCATGGCTAGCTGCGTCTCAATCGTATCGCACATCATCCCTAGCGGCAATTCGTTTTCCCCCGTACCAAACGGCTCGCTGATTTCATCGACGATTTCATTGAGCGCCATAAAGGTGTAGCCAACAAAGCTAACTACAAATGGCGTTACCCAGCCAATCGCATTGCCCAGTCCAAACGGTAGCATAAAGCAATACAGATACACAGTACGATGCAGCAGCACAAAATAGGCATAGGGAATCGGTGTGTTATTAATGCGTTCACAGCCCGCTTGGATATGGGCAATCTCCCCCAAGGTGTTATCCAAGCTTTGCCATTGCCAAACATCGATTTTTTGCTCGGCTTGCCAGTTGGCGAGCATCTGCCCCATGATTTGGGTCAAGCGTAAGGCAATAAAGTTTTGCCCAACCACGGCTTGCTGTTCTTCAACCGTTAATAGCCGCTGCAGATTTGCTGTATTATCCTCAGCCCGTAGCTGTTGGCGTAGACTGTGCACAAAAGCGATTTGATGACGGATAAAGGCTTGTTTTTCCGCCATGCTGACATTCGGCAGTGTCAGCACTTGGCGTGCAATATTGCGGCTTAGCCAAACCAGCGTGCCCCACAGCTTGCGCCCTTCCCAAAACCTGTCATACGCTGCGTTATTACAAAACCCGTGGAAAATCGCAAGAGAGATACCGAGTATCGCAAACACCGAAGGATTGAGCGGTACAGGCTCGGTGGCGATATGGGTTTGATAAAAATAGATGAAAAAGGAGAAAATAAACAACAAAACTTGTGGCACAATCAGCCGTTTAAAATACGAGCCTTGCATCACAAACAGCATCTTTAGTGGCTCAATCGGACGTCGAATCATACCTAACCCATCTTAATTTTTTGCTCACTGGCTATCATTTTTAGCCGTAAGCTTTAAACAAATATTTTAAATTATGTTACACCCATTTTAGCCTTGGGTTAATGCTGATATTGAATAAAATTCGCTGAGGTCAAAGCCGGATGATCGGTATCAAATTGATAAGCCGTCAAAAACCCATCTTTGGCAGCAGAATAATCCACACAGACCACTTGATGACTAAGTAGCTCAGGCGTGCCATTGAGCCAATAATGACCGACAAAAATAGGTTTATCATGGTCAAGCCCAAACAAAATCTCAGCGCTCAGCGTGTCTTTAGGAATATGAATCAAATCTTCTTGACTGGCGCGCGCAATCTGGTGAATCGGCTGAAACGACAAACTCGGTTGCCACCATTGTACCCGTACATTTTTACGTTGATGACCTTCTTTATCGACTAGATGAATGCCTTCAGGTAGCGGCGCTTCCACACCTTTAAGCACTCTTTCCAGTGCCTCAAAAGGTGGCGTGCCTTCCTCACTGGTTTTTTGTAGCGCAACGGGCGTCAAGCGATTGTCTATCGTTAACAGCGGCTTTAACATCGCCATCGCATCACTGTCCCAACAAGCATGCACAAAACACGCATCATCCAATGCTAGCCACAGCGGTAATTCATAAAACCGCTTGAGCCAAAACTGGTGCAACTCACTACCAAACCCTACTTCATTAAGGAACGCTTGATGCTGCGAGGTATTTTTATCATTATGTTGTCGTAAATATTGGCTTGCATCGCGGGCATCGGGTGTTGCGTAAGCTAACGCATTATACTCGTGATTACCCATGACCGCGAGCGCTTGCCCGTGGTCAATCATCGCAAATACGATAGATAAGGTTTGCAGCTGTTGACTGCCCCTATCAATCAAGTCGCCGATAAAAATCGCTTGGTGATTGGGAGGTGCTTGAAAACAATGACCATCATGTTGATAGCCCAACTGCGTCAGTAACCCAATGAGTTTATCTGCCTGACCATGTACGTCACCAATCACATCATAAATCATGTTTTTTACCTTTTACTGCTTTTTACGACTTTAGCGTTAACTAGCCAAGCGACTGTTAAATGGGCAACCTGTAACTAGGCAACCTGCCACGCAATTTTTTGCCCCTATTTTTAGCCATTCAATGTTAGCCACCAAAGCCTAAAAATCTAGGATGCATTAATTGGTTAAAGAAATGCGCCACAATACCTGGCTCAATGGCAATCGTGGCTAACATACCAAAAATACCACCCACCAAATGTGCCGAATGATTGATACTACCGCGACCTTGCCCATCCGCCCACACACTATACGCCACATACGCCACCGCGAACACAATCGCAGGTACAGGAATCACAAACAGCAACAATGTCGACCAAGGATTCATTAAAATATAGCTAAAAATTACTGCTGAAACAGCCCCCGATGCCCCTAGGCTGCTATAGCGAGGATTGTCCTTTTGTTTAAGATAGGTTGGCATAATCGCCACCACCAAAGCAGCAAGATAAAACAGCACAAACCCTAGACTGCCGAGTTTGGACATGAACAATCCCTGCACCGCTTGTCCAAACGAATACAAAGTAAACATATTAAAAAATAAGTGCATGCCATCGGCATGGATAAAACCATGGGTGACAAAGCGATCGACTTGCCCTCGCTGCACCGCAGGCGGATAAAAAATTAACCTTTGCATCAGTTGGGGTGATTGCCAAGCTAATAAACTGACAACTACCGTAATAATAATGATAAATAAAGTATGGTTAGAAAAAAGTGACATAACACCTCAAAATAGCAATAAATAATGATAAGTAGGATTATGATAAAGATAGCGTATTATCTCAATAAGCCAAATGTGAATTTATTGATGTAGATGATACCTAAAGCTGTCTTGCAGTATAACGCTAACTTTGTAGTATGAAACTAATGACAAAGCCTTCAAATTTGAGCAACACACTTTTACCCAAGTTTACCCAAAATGGGGACGATTTGAATTTTTAACACAATATTTACGCAATAGTTACCTTAACATAACTGAAGGCGTGCCGATTTTGCTTTAATTTATTAGCTATATTTGAGTAATACTGCAAAAGACTTAACAAAACCCCCTGTTTTGCGGCAGTTTTTCTCAGTATTGTTAAGCGTAAATTAAATAGCAATGCAATAATAAACCCAACAACCATAAATAATAATTTTTGAAAATATATAATAGAATTATTGGCTAGTGTGCTGGATATAAAAATAATACATTGGTTTTATGGTGGTTGATAACCCTTCATTTTCTTGAGGCTTAAATTATGAATATCATTGAACATTTAACCCGTACAGTAACACCCGTTCTTTTAAATAATGCAACGGATGCCAACCGCTCATCTTTATTAGAAAAATTATACGCTATTTTAGTTGCACGTCTGGCTGACGGTAACATCTCTAATAGCTTTGCTAACGCTACTATCGCTGATGATGACAACAGCTTTTTTGACCGTGTCCTGCCAGATACCACCCATCGTACAGATCTAGTGCAACAGCTCTCACGTCATTACAGTGTACCAGAGCAAGAAACCAGTTCTTTAGTAAGCCGCGCTGCCCCGCTGGTACTGCGTGAATTACGCTCACTAGCCGGTACGACACCGCTAAATACTTTCTTGTCAAACAATATTGCGTCTGTGGCTTCTGTGATTCCTGCTTGGGCATATACATTTATCCCAGCAGGGATTTTGACCATGTTGAATTTGTCGCCTGCGCATGCAGCCACCACGCCTACTGTCAAAACGACCACTCGTACAGAGGAGCATCTGGTTGCTACGCCTAAACGCGATGAAGGCGGCTTGATGAAAATGTTACTGCCAATCATTGGTTTATTAATTTTAGGCGCACTTGCTTGGGCATTGTTAAAATCATGTAATAAAACTGAGCCAGTCGCGACGCCAGTTGTGGCTTCTACCACTGCTTCAACAACGACAACCACTACCACAACTGAAGTCTCTGCGGCAAGTGCAACCAATAGCATGGCAATGCCTGTAGCATCAACCACTGACATGGCAGTAGCAAGCATGCCAATGGCATCTGGCACCACGATGACTACCACTGAAACCACGGCAACAACTATCTCTAGCACTGAGCCTTCAGTGGTATTTGAAAATGGTCGCTTAAGCTTCTACTTTGCTACGGGTAAAGCACAAGTTGCTGGTAATGCCAAAGAAAAAGCCAATGATATCCTTGAAGCCGCTAAACAAGGCAAAAAAATCGGTATCAGTGGTTATACTGACAGCACAGGTAATGCTGCTGCCAATGAGAAGTTAGCAAAAGAGCGTGCCCAAGCAGTTAGATCATTCTTGGTAGCCAATGGTGTGCCACAATCACAACTTGAATTGATCAAACCACAAGACACGACAGGTGCTGCAGGTAAAGACCAAGAAGGCCGCCGTGTCGATGCATACATTGTTGATGACAATGCAATTCCTGCCACTGGTACCACAACTGTCACGACGGTTGCAAGTCCAGCGAAATAAATCACCTTTTACGGTTGATGCATCGTTAAAAATCCTTGATAAGTTATCGAGGATTTTTTTTGCTGTTAAAAATTTTTAAATGCCACTGGCTTTTTGGGTAAAAAATTTCATCAAGGGTGTGATTTTGCTAACCATGCTCACGCCTTCACTGCGTAGCTGCTGAATCGGACGTAACTGTGTAGCAAAAATCCAATTAATCCCTGAAAAACTATGCATCATCATCGCGTTATTTGCATAGCGTTGACGCTCATACCGCTGTAAGGTGGCAAAACTTGCCCATAGCTTGTTGCCTGACCGCTGGTAATCTTTTTGTAAAATATCGCTCAAGGCAATGATATCGAGCATACCCAAGTTTAACCCTTGTCCCGCCAAAGGATGCACCCCATGTGCGGCATCGCCAAGCAACGCCAAGTTGGCTTTGACATAATTTTTGGCATGTTGGGCACCCAGTGGGAAACTGGCGATTGATTCAATCTCAGTGATATCCCCTAAGGCATAGCCACTGGCAAAGGCGAGTTCTTTGGCAAGCTCTTTTGGCGTGAGTGTGAGTAAATCAAGTGCCGCATTGGTCGGCAATGTCCATACCACCGATTGCCAATGTTGCGGATTTGCCTGATCGTCAGCCGTCACATCTGCCAGCGGTAAAAGTGCCAAAGGCCCTGTCGGCAAAAACACTTGTCTGGCTGTCGCCTTGTGTGGCTGCTCGGTTTTGATGGCGCAGCAGATTGCCGTTTGCTGATACGCCAAAGTATCTAACCCAATCCCTGCCGCTTGGCGTACCATAGAGCCGCGTCCATCAGCACCGATTAATAGCTTACCTTGATGCGTGGTGCCATTATCTAAGCTAACTTGATACCCCAAATCTTCACCTTGCCACGCAATATCAGTGACCTTATGCCCTGCAATATGGCGCAAATAAGATTGACCCTGATGGACAAGACGCTCATCGTCAAAACCGTCATACAGCGCTTTTTCGATGATAAAGGGCTCAACCATACTACCCAATAATTGCGGTGTTTGAGCATCACCAAAATTTAGCTCACCCACGCCATTGGTTTGCCATACCTGCATTTGGGTATAGTCGGCTTTGCGTTTGCTTTGTTCAATACGCTGCCAGGCACCGACCTCTTTGAGTAGGTTAATACTGGCAACGCTTAACGCATACACACGAGCATCACGCTGGGTGAGTTTGTCGTGCCAATCGGCTGCTAAAAGTTTTGGGCGAGCATCGATTAAGGTGACAGGATGGCGCGCTTGGGCAAGCTTTAGTGCTAAGATTGTCCCAACGATACCGCCGCCGATGATGAGGGTATTATTTTTCATGATTTCAGCCCCATCGCAAAGGTAGCCACAGCTGGCTTCACAAATGGCACTTTATCAAAGGCAATGAGTCCGACATTACGCGCGAATTTGAGCAAGGGATTTTGGTGCATAAAGCCATAGACCACCGTATCGCAGAAAATTTCTACCCGTTTTTGGTCGGCTTTACGGCGTTTGGCATAAGTTTGTAGCATGCGACTATCGCCGATATCTTCGCCGCGCATCACTTGCTGTGCCAGCATTTTGGCGAGCGTATCAGCATCGCGCATACATAGGTTAAAGCCTTGTCCTGCCACAGGGTGCAAGGTGTGGGCGGCATTGCCCATGATGACGCAGCGATCTTTGACTTGACTATCTGCCAATATTTTCACCAGTGGATACGCGCCGCGTTTACCCGCTTTGACAAACCTGCCTGCTAGGCTGCCAAAGGCTTGTTGAATGGTGTCAAGAAAGTATTGGTCGTCGTCTAGATAGCGCTGTTCTTCGCCTTTTGGGCACACCCATACCACAGAGCGGCGGTAGCCTTGCTGGGCTTGTCGTCCATCCCCTTGACCGATATCAAACGCATCAACCAAAGGCAACACGGCAACTGCGCCCATTTTATTAAAGCGTTCAATCGCTTGATGATGGTGCGGTTTGTCAGTCATCACCACGCCCACGACACCGACTTGGTGATAATCGTGTGAAGTTGCGCCAATGCCCAGTAGTTGACGGCTTGGCGAGTTTTGACCATCACAAGCCACCAATAAATCAGCCGTTAAGGTTTGGCGAGCTTGGTGGGCTTGGTCAAAGCGAATGGTGACATCGGTTGCCGTCTGTTGTATATCGGTCAAGGTGGCACCGTCTAGCAAAGTTATCAGCGGATTGTTTTGCACGGCGAGCAGTAATTTTTTGCCAAGCCATGCGTTTTCCATCACTTGTCCAAAACTTTCTACCCCTTCGGCTTCTTTGTTGAGGGTGGCTTTACCAAAACTACCTTCTTCACTGATAGCGACTTCATCAATGCGGCAGGCATGGCTTTGTAAATCATCCCATAGCGCTTTGCCATTAAAGGTCATACTATTATAAATTTGTACCGTACGGCGTGACAGCGCGATGTTACGGCTGTCGAATTGCTCGCGGTGTAAGTCATCATCAGGGCTAATGGTCGGATACTTGGCTTTTTCTAGTAACGTACTTGAGATGCCTTTGTCGGCAAGCAGTAAAGCAAAGGATAAACCCACATTGCCGCCGCCGATAATCACCACAGTTTGGGGAGTAAGAATATTCATGCTTGTTCTCTTTTTTAAAGGGCGGCTAAAGCGCACCTTATCAGAATTTTTTATCAGTTTAGCACAAATCCTTACGCGCTTTGTGGCGGCAATTGGGTAAAATCCATAAAGCAAATGTTAAAGGAATAAGCAAAATGTCGGTACTGCAGTGGTTGTTGCTGTTTTTGCTTAGCAGTATATTTTATGGTTGGGTGCTGCTGGGAAATGGTGCAAAATGGCTAGAAGGTTGGCAATCGTGGTGGCTAATTGGCTGGTTTTCGCTAGATTGGACCGCCGAGCAAATCCGCTTGTATGTACTGATCATTTGGATTGTTGAAACGATTTGGTTTGTGGTCGGTTTGTTTCAACCAAGTTTACGTACTTTTTAGACTGATTTCGACAAAAATTTTGGCTACCTTTTTTTGTGATGTTCTGTTAAAATAGGCAAAATCAAACCTTAGCGAGTTGGCATGATAAAGTTAATGGCACAGACTGGTAACGCATTAAAACCAGTTAGCTATTTTCTTTAAAATCAATGTCTTCTCGCTTTTTTGTGGGCGATACTTTTTACGGTATGTGCATTGACTGGGCATCGTACACCGTCGCACACATAGGTAGAACACAGGATACGAGCGGAGGCACTAGGTGAACACGAATTACGCAAAAGCAATTTTGGCATTGGCAGATGGTACGGTTTTTTATGGTCGCAGCATCGGTGCTAGCGGACATACCGTTGGTGAAGTCGTGTTTAATACAGCGATGACAGGTTACCAAGAAATCTTGACCGACCCAAGCTATGCCCAGCAAATCGTCACGTTAACCTATCCGCATATCGGTAATACTGGTACCAACGATGAAGACACAGAGTCAGGTCGCATTCATAAAGTGTGGGCAAATGGATTGATTATCCGTGATTTGACCATGGCGACCAGTAACTTTCGCTCAAGCCAATCACTCAATGAGTATCTGATTAACCATAACACCGTTGCCATCGCTGATATCGACACCCGAAAACTCACTCGCCTACTACGTGAAAAAGGCGCACAAAACGGTTGTATCATGACTGCCGATAGTGACGGTCAGCTCGATGAAGCCAAAGCAATCGAACTTGCCAAAAGCTTTGCCGGTATCAAAGGCATGGACTTGGCGAAAGTCTGCTGTGACCAAGCGGGTTTTACCTGGACGCAAGGCTCATGGCAATTGGTGAGTCCAGAAGTGAGTCCAACTTGTGGTCGCTTTAAAGAATTGGGCACTGACATCGAGCAAAAATTTAACATCGTGGCGTATGACTTTGGCGTCAAAACCAACATTTTGCGCATGCTCGTTGACCGCGGCTGTCATGTCACCGTTGTGCCTGCCCAAACGCCTATCAATGAAGTGCTCAAACATAACCCAGACGGTATTTTCTTATCCAATGGTCCTGGCGACCCTGCCCCATGTGATTACGCCATTGATGCCATCAAACACATCATCACCGAGACTGATATTCCGCTGTTTGGGATTTGTCTAGGTCATCAGCTATTGGCACTGGCTAGCGGCGCGCAAACTGTCAAAATGAAATTTGGTCACCACGGTGCCAACCATCCTGTACAAGATATCGAGCAAGGTACGGTGATGATTACCTCACAAAACCACGGTTTTGCGGTGGATGAAGCCACCCTGCCAAGCAACATTAAAGTGACGCATCGCTCGTTGTTTGATGGCTCAAATCAAGGCATTGAGCTGACCGATAAGCCTGCGTTTAGTTTTCAAGGACATCCAGAGGCAAGCCCAGGACCCCATGACTGTGCGCCATTATTTGATAAATTCGCAGCTATGATGGTAAAGGCGAAAGGTTAATTTTAAAGTGCATTAATTGCACTTTTTTAAAGATAAAATTTGAGATTTATATGACCGAAATTAAAATCAAAGACTTGCGAGGGGTGGGTGACGTTGAGCTAAATCTTGACGATACTAAGCGAGTTTTTGTTTTTTTTGGGTCAAATGG